>Ga0207878_100027_pt1 | contig 276572 bp, 282 predicted proteins | sample LinPmetageLP41_FD_184053 | JGI IMG/M metagenome (GOLD analysis project Ga0207878, IMG submission 184053) | Marine viral communities from the Pacific Ocean - LP-41 (SPAdes) | ecosystem: Environmental > Aquatic > Marine > Oceanic | place: Pacific Ocean | collected 2010-08-27
TCCATCTTTGGCAATCACGTCTGTTTTGGCCTGCGTCGACTCTGGCCCACCTTCAACAATGACCTTGCGGAACATACCAGCGGCCGCGTGATAGGACAGGTGACAGTGGAACGCCCACTGACCGGGCGCGTCGACCTCGGTTTCCATGTAAACGGTGGTGCCGGGCTGCACACTGACCGTGTGTTTGATCGGGTTCCACTGGCCTGCGCCAACATCAAGGATGGACCACATACCGTGCAGGTGCATGGGGTGAGTCATCATGGTTTCGTTGACAAACTTGAAACGGACCCGCTCACCGTATTTGAGACGAATCGGATCGGCGTCTTCATACTTGACGCCATTAATGCTCCAGGTATACCGCTCCATATTGCCGGTCAAACGAAGCTCAATTTCCCGGGTCGGCTCGCGAACTTCATACAACGGATCCTGAGCCTTCAGGTCAGCGTAAGAGAGGAACTTTCCGCCATTGGCAGCTTTGGGCATGAGGCCACTGCCCTTGGCGTAAAAAGGATCGCTTTTTTCTTCTGTCCCCATCGCCATGGAACCATGGTCCATGCCGGACATGCCCGAATGATCCATATCTTTCATGTTGGAATGATCCATACCTTCCATATTGGAATGATCCATGCTGCCCATGTTGGAGTGGTCCATCCCGGACATATCTCCCGAGCTGCTCATATCCATGTTCCCATGATCCATGCCAGACATGCTGCCATGGTCCATACCGGGCATACCGCTCATATCAGCCATGGTCAGACGCGCTGGTTCACGCATTGGTGGCACAGACCCTTCCATACCCTTTTCGGGGGCCAGCGTCGCTCTTGCATAGCCTGAACGTCCCATGGATTCGGCAAAAATGGTATAAGCCTGCTCATCTTTCGGGCGCACGATCACATCGTAGGTTTCCGCTACACCGATCCGGAACTCGTCCACACTGACCGGCTGAACGTTGTTGCCATCAGCCTGGACAACCGTCATATCCAGACCGGGAATCCGGATGTCGAAGTAGGTCATCGCCGAAGAGTTGATAAAACGCAGCCGGATGCGCTCGCCCGGCTCAAAGAGTCCGGTCCAGTTCTGGTCCGGCCCTTTACCATTGATCAGGCCCGTAAAGCCATGCACGTCTTCGACGTCTGCTTTCATCATGCGCATGCCACCCCAGGCCATGCGGTCTCGGACCGTATTCATCAGGCCATTCTTTGACGCGTCCGAGAAAAACTCGCCCACGGTTTGCTGCTCGCGGTTGTAATAATCAGTCATCATTTTCAAGTTGCGCATGATGCGGTCGCCGGAATGGGGATGCTTGTCGGTCAGCTGTACCACGTATTCGCGGTCAAAACGGAACGGCTCACGTTTTTTCGGCTCGATAACAATCGCACCATAGGCGCCGTCCGGCTCTTGGAAGCCCGAATGGCTGTGGAACCAATAGGTACCTGCCTGCTGGATCGGGAATTCATAGGTAAAAGTTTCTCCCGGCTTGATTCCCGGGAAACTGATACCCGGCACGCCGTCCTGATCGAAGGGAAGAATCAGCCCGTGCCAATGAATGGATGTCATCTCATCGAGGTTGTTGGTCACGTTGATCTTGACGTTTTCACCTTCCTTGAAGCGCATAACCGGTCCCGGAGATGCACCGTTATAGCCAATACCTTCTTTCACGAAATCGCCGGTATCAATTTCGACCCGATCAACCGTGAGATCATATTCGCCGGCTATAACCGATGTAGACATCAGCAGGCTTAACAACACCGAACCTAAACGGATTTTCACGCTTGTTACTCCAAATAGCACTGCACTAAGGACCCCACAGGAGAAATACTGTAAGCCCTCTGCTTCAACGCTTCACTAGTGAGCTGAGTTACTGAACCTTAACGTCACCGTACATCCCTGCCTGGTAATGACCCGGCACATTGCAGGCGAACTCGATATTGGTGTTATCGGAAAACTTCCAGATGACTTCCTGGCTCTGGCCCGGTTCCAGCAGGACGCTGTTGGGGTCATCGTGTTTCATGGACTGGCCGTTCCCCATGTCCATTTCCATCATGTCGTGGTTGAGTTTTCCGCCCTGGATGACGCCATGCTCGACCATCATCATCATTTCCTCCTGATGGCCCTCGTGCATCTCTGGGGTGCCGATGTTGAATTCGTGAACGAGGTTCCCTTTGTTCTCCACCATGAACCGCACCGTTTCCCCGGGGCTTACGGTGATTGATTCCGGTTCATAGTAGTTGTCGTACATTTCGACTGTTATGGTTCGGCTGACCTCTGAGGCTTTGCCGGGCTCACCACTCGCAGCGCCGTGACCATGGCCTCCACCATGGGTTCCAGCGGCAAAGGCGGTCGCCGACAATGAGATAGCCGCAGCAGCAACGAGAAATTTTGATATGGTCATATATCTTCTCCCTTGAACAGATTTGGCCCTGGAGGCCGGGTTGTCTCACTCAAAACTTGAGCAATATCCAGAAACGGTTGCTACCATCGCTCATCAACCTGAATTCATGCTGAAAATCGGAATTATTTTTTTCGTTCAGGCACAATTCAGCTTGGACAACCATACTGACGGGCTTTGATCCTCAAATTGAGAAGGCAAATCAGGAATGCGATTACTTCTGGTGGAAGATGATTCCCTACTGGCGAACGGGCTAAGCGCCCATCTGGAAAAGGCCGGTTTCAGCGTGGATACCGCCCGTACAGCACGGGAAGCCCGGCACCTCGGGCAGCAGGAAAGTTACCGCGCCGGTATTCTTGACCTGGGCCTGCCCGACGGCAACGGCCTGGACGTACTGAAACAGTGGCGGACGCATAAGGTCAGTTTCCCGGTGTTGATCCTGACCGCCAGGGGAGACTGGCAGGACAAGGTCAATGGCTTGAAGGCCGGCGCCGATGATTACCTCGCGAAGCCTTTCCAGACCGAAGAGCTGATTGCCCGACTTCACGCCATCGTCCGGCGAAGCGAAGGCAGAATAATGGATACCCTGACAGCGGGCCGGTTCGAGCTGGACGAAAATCGCCAGACGTTAAGGGCCGGTGACGAGACCGAACATAGCCTGACCGGTACGGAGTTCCGTTTGCTCCGATGTCTGATGAGTCGTCCCGGGCAGGTTTTCTCGAAAGAACAGCTTCTCGACCAGCTATACAGCATCGACGACATACCCAGCGAGAACGTGATCGAAGCGTATGTGCGGCGGCTCAGGAAGCTGGTGGGACCGGACACCATCAAGACCCGACGTGGTCAGGGGTACCTGTTCGATGCCGATAGCCGTTAGACCTCGCTCAGTCAGGGGGATGCTCCTGATTCTGCTGCTTCCGGCCGGCATTGGTCTGATGGCACTGGCTTGGATCATCCATGGGGCCTTGCTGGAGAGGATGACCATGGACTTAGTAGAACGCCGCTTGAAAGATGAGGTAGCTTTTCTGGAACACCAGATCCGCCAATCCGGTGGCCAGATTGATACACTCCAGACCGGCGACTATTTTCAGGAAGTGCTCCTCCACGCCTTCGCCATCGCCATCGCTTCTCCGTCTGGGCAGTCCATCTCACCGGAGACCTGGACTCCGATTCTGAGGCCGTTGCTCACCTCCGGGCAGGAGGGAGCCGTGAGAGCCAGGGATGCTGAGGTACCAGCTGCGCCTTCCCAAATGCTTGGGTATCGCCGTGCCTTCACGGTCGACGGAAACCCCTTCGTGATCATTGTTGCCGAGGATATGGAGGCGCTTCATCGGAGCCAGGCCAAACTCCATATCTGGACTGCCGTCGTCTCGGTTTTACTGGTCATTCTGATGATCGGGAGCATATGGCTGGGAATCACTCTGGCCCTGCGGTCAATAGCGGGCCTTCAGATGAACCTGAAAAAACTTCAGTCAGGCGAGCTCTCCCGTATTAACGCAGACGGCCCGGAGGAGTTCCAGCCCCTCGTCCGGCAACTCAATCGACTGCTGGATTCACTGGATGACCGGCTGGAACGCTCCCGTGACGCACTTGCCAACCTTTCCCACAGCGTGAAAACCCCCATAGCGGCTGTCAGACAGATCCTGGAAGACACCAGTCGCCCGCTCGATGAGAAGCTGAGATGGGAAATGGCGGCGCGCCTCGACGACATAGATGCTCAGCTTGAGGCCGAAATGCGGCGAAGCCGGTTTGCGGGTCCACAGGTCGGCCAAAGTGTATGTCCGATCAAACAGGCCCGGGATCTGCTGTGGATGCTTGGCCGCCTCTACCCCGATAAATCTTTTGAATTGTCAACGGATCTGCCTGAAAACCATCGCTGGCCTGTCGAGGAGCATGATCTGAACGAAATCCTTGGCAACTTGCTGGATAACGCAGGCAAATGGTCATCCCGCTGGGTGGAGCTCACGCTGAGTGAAGATCAAGAGCAGTTAAAAATTATCATCAGCGACGACGGAGCGGGCGTATCAGAAACAGCCCACTCACAATTGGGCAAGCGAGGATTGAGGCTGGACGAGCAAACACCCGGTCATGGATTGGGGCTGGCTATTGTCCACGCAATAGTTGAGCGTTATCAGGGACAGGTTCATTACACGTCCAGTAAGGTAGGAGGCCTTACTGCAGTTGTTGTAATCCCTGGTTCTGATCGATTCGGCGACCGGTCAGACAACTGACACCTTCACCCTCCATTCTCTATGCTTCAAGTCAAATTCATCAATAGTTGGGATGATGATTTGGAGTCTCGTCCAGCCTGTTCAATCTCGACCGCTCTATAATGAGCTTTCCCTGAAGGATACTGAATCTACACCCACTAACACTACTTGCTCTACTTGCAACCCAAAACAGCAAACCGATGCTTTTGATCATGAATTTTATACCCCCCCCCCTTTCACTGCATGCCAGAGCCCGCCTTGTGCGGGCTTTTTCATGCCGTTTTGGAGTTTCTATGGATATTCGAGCGAGCTGGGCCTGTACCACGTACAGGGCTACGTTAATCCTGAGGAGATTATCAGTACGGCGGCCACCATTTTGTATGGCTGAAAGGTGTCTAGCAAACCGGTGGCGATTCACACACCTGAACTGACTTCCCACTTAGTAATTTCATTTCTGTTACCTAGTCTACGTCTCGATTCCAGATTTTTTCACCTACATATCACCCCCATGAAGCCAGGAAGGAATGACCCTCCTGGTCCCATTTCATGGAGGTTTAATGATCATTCAATGTCCCAGCTGCCAATCTATCCGGATAGCGGCGCTCCACACCGGGCGCAGGGTATGCGGCTCTGTCGGCACAGCCGCGGGTGCCGCGAGTGGAGTTGCGGCGGCCACAAGTGGCGCTCGTGTGGGTATGACGCTGGGCTATGTCGCGGGCCCTGGAGGATCGCTGCTCGGCGGCATAGCCGGTGCCGTGATCGGCGGCCTGATCGGAGGTGTTGCCGGCGGAGAGGCCGGTGCCGCTCTCGGTGACAAGCTCGACCAAACCTTTCTCGACAACCTGAAGTGCCTGGCTTGCGGCCACACCTTTCGACTCGACACCGATTAACCCGTATTTCGCACTTGCCCCCCCTTCACTACATACCAGAGCCCGCCTTGTGCGGGCTTTTTTATGCCGTTTTGGAGTTTTTATGGATATTCCCACTTTCGTGAAGAACGAGCAGGGCCTGTACCACGTGCAGGGCTGTGTTAAACCCGAGGAGATTGTCAGTACGGCGGCCACCATCCTACTGGATGAACTCACCGGTCGAGATACGCTCACTGCGCCCACCGATGTTGCCCAGTTCCTGCAGATGGCTCTGGCCCAGGAAAAAAACGAGGTCTTCGCGGCCATCTTCCTCAACAACAAACACAAGGTGCTCAGTTTCGAGCCCTTGTTCAACGGCACCATTGATGGCGCGGCGGTGTATCCCCGTGTAGTGGTACAGCAGGCGCTGGCCTGCAATGCCGCTGCCGTAATCTTTGCCCACAACCACCCCTCCGGGTGCTGTGAGCCCTCCCAGGCTGATCGCACCATCACCACCCGACTCAAGGACGCTCTGGCCCTGATCGATGTACGGGTACTGGATCACTTCGTCGTGTCCCGCTCCGAGTGGGTCAGCCTGGCCCAGCGTGGCTGGCTCTAAGCCTTCACTCTTCTGCTTTTGCTCTACCCCTGACTCACCCCCTCTTCTCATTCGCCAATCCGCCCGTTTCGGGCTCACCGTTTTTCTTGGAGATTTACCATGGCACATCTTGTCGAAAGCATGGCCTATGCAGGCCGCACCCCCTGGCACGGGCTGGGCAACCAGCTCGCCGCCCAACAGCCCCTCAATGTCTGGATGCAGGAAGCCGGCATGGACTGGGAGATCCGTGAGACTCCTGTTCGCTTCATTAGCAGCGAGGCTGGATCCCTGGGACAGATCTCATCCTTCCCGGATCAGAAGGTGCTGTTCCGATCAGATAATCAGGCGCCTCTGTCCGTAGTGAGCAACCGCTTCAAGGTGGTTCAGCCCCGGCAGATCCTGGAGTTTTACCGGGACCTCACCGAGCGCTCCGGCTTTGAACTGGAAACCGCTGGCGTCCTTAAAGGTGGCCGCAAGCTCTGGGCGCTGGCCCGCACCGGGCAAACAGGTTCTTTGGCTGGCAATGACCAGACCAACGGCTATGTGCTGCTGGCCACCGCCTGTGACGGTACCTTGGCGACCACTGCCCAGTTCACCAGCATCCGGGTGGTGTGCAACAACACCCTGGCGGTAGCCCTCAATGGCGCCGGCCAGGCGGTGAAAGTCCGGCACAACACCACCTTCGATGCTCAGGCGGTCAAGAAACAGCTGGGTATCTCCGTCTCTGCCTGGGATGACTTCATGTATCGCTTGAAAGCGCTGAGCGAACGACGGATCACCCGCAAGACCGCCGAGAAGGTCATGCGTTCGGTCTTCACCGATGTGAACTACTCCTCTGGGGACATGCTGGTGAAGCCCAACGAACAGGCCATGAAGAAGGCTATGGCGCTGTATGACGGGGCCGGTCGCGGCGCAGAGTTGCCGTCAGCCAAGAACACGGCCTACGGCCTGCTCAATGCAGTCACCGAGTTCGTGGACCACGAACGTCGCGCCCGCAGCACCGACAACCGGCTGGATTCCGCCTGGTTCGGCAAGGGTGCCCAGATCAAGCAGCGGGCCCTGAGCCAGACTCTGGAACTGGTGACCTGACTGATTCCCGACTCACTCTTTTTCCTCGACTAAAGCCCGACCCGCTCTGTGCCGGTCGGGCTTTTTATTGTTTGGAGCCTGACCATGACAGAACGTAATCACGATAGCCGTGTGAACCCGGAAGCCAGACTCTCTGCGCCACCCCTCTCCCCGCATCTGGCCGCCATCTGGGGCGCCTTTCTCCATGAAGGGGTGATGCTGAACAAGGAGCGCGGTACCCGGCTTCTGGAGATCTGGGGTAATGGATGCATTGAGCTGATCAGCACCCTGTGTGACTTCATCCCCGATATCTGGAAACAGGTGCAACCCTACTGGTATGGCCCGCAAGGGTTTCCTGGGGTGTTCGAGTACGAGGTGGTGTCTATCCTGGGCGAACAGCTGGGCACCTATCTGCTCGAGAATGATGGCGATTTACCGCCCAACACCGACATCCAACAGATGATCACCGAGCTGGTGGTCACTTTCTTCAGCCAGGGCGGTAGTCATGAGATCCCGTCGGATCAGACACCCCAGACCCACCGGCTGATCAATCTTCATGATCGCTTTACCGAGCGGCTGACCCAACTGGAAGGAGGACACTCATGAGCACGCCCCGCTCCATCAAATCCTCATCCCGCCCAGCCCTGCGCCTGGTGTCCACCAAGGGCATGAACCGGGAACAGTGGCTCAAGGTCCGCAAGCAAGGTATCGGGGCCAGCGATGCCGCTGCGGCCGTGGGACTTAATCCGTACCAATCGCCGCTTGAGCTGTGGATGATCAAGACCGGGCGGGATGGGCTGTTACCGGCCCCCGATCCTGACGACATCCATACCCCGCTGTACTGGGGCAATCTTCTTGAACCCAAGGTGGCCGAGGCCTATGCCAAGGCGACGGGCAACAAGGTACGGCGAGTGAATGCCGTGCTCCAGCACCCGGATGCAGACAAGCCCTGGATGCTGGCCAATCTGGATTACTCGGTAGTGGGAAATCCAGAGGTGCAGATCCTGGAGTGCAAAACCACCGGCCTCAATGGCGCCAGGCTCTGGGCCGATGGCGTACCAGAGTACATCCAGTGCCAGGTGCAGCATCAACTGGCCGTCACCGGCAAGCAGGCAGCGGACGTGGCGGTGCTGATCTGCGGGCAGGAGTTGCAGGTACACCGCATTGAGCGGGATGACGCCGTCATCAAGCAACTGATCGAGCTGGAACGGGCCTTTTGGCACTTGGTGGAAACCGATACGCCACCCGAGGCCGATGGCTCCGACTCCGCCGACCAGGCGCTGCGAGCGCTCTACCCTCGTGACGATGGCGAAGCGTTGGATCTCATTGAAGACACCGCACTCAACGGCGATTTCAGTGAGATGCTGGATATCCGGGAACGCCTAGCCCGTCTGGCCGAACGGGAAGCCCGGCTCAAGCAGCGCATCCAGCAACGCATGGGTGACGCCGCTCGGGCTTACTTCATGGATGGCCAGGTGAGCTGGAAGCGCAGCAAGGACAGTACAGTGCTCGACACTGACGCCCTGCTCAAGACTCAGCCCGCGCTACTGCAGCAATTCCCCAAGCATCGCGCTGGCAGTCGCCGGTTCCTCGTCAAACCCAACACCTGATCGTTCTCGCATCACCTCACTCAACACCCCACGCCTAACAGCATAAACGCCGGGCCCAGCCCGGCGGCTGTGCTTTTTATAACAGGAGATTCCCATGATCAAAGGACTCGCCATTACGCCCCCCGTGATTGGCCGTATCAGTATTGGCCGCATAGTAGAAAAGAACGGCAAGCGTCTGCCGGAGAAAGACGACCAATTCACCATCACTACCCAGATCCAGACCCGGGAGGGCTGGCTACCGCACCCACTGGATGAGGCCCTACGCCAGGAGGTACAAGGCAAGAAGCTACGCAGCATTCCCGTCACCCTGCCCTTCAATGATCCGGACCTGAACCTGCGGGCGGAGTACACCTTCTTCGAGCGCAAGAGTGGCCGGCCCCTGTGCAGTGGCGACGGGGAGACCTGCCGACGCCGCACCGACCAGGGCCTGGAGCAGTTACCCTGCCCCTCACCCGACCTATGCGAATTCGGTGCCCACGATCTGTGCAAACCCTACGGGCGGCTCTATGTACGGATCGGAGAGGAGGATGGACTGGGCTGCTTCGTGTTTCGGACCACCGGCTACAACAGCATCCGCACCCTGGCTGCTCGGCTGCGCTACTTCCATGCCATCAGTGGCGGCAACCTAGCCACCCTACCCCTGGAATTGAAGCTACGCGGGAAGAGCACTACCCAGAGCCACCGGGCACCGATCTACTACGTGGATCTGACGCTGCGCGCTGAGCAATCCATGGAGGATGCCGTCAGCCACGCCAGGGAAACGGCCAAGGTCAGGGAAGACCAGGGCATCAACCAAACAGAGCTGGACAAGGTAGCCCATGCAGGGCTGCTCAACGCTCAGTTCGAATACTCGGAGGAGGAAGGGTTACAGGTCGTGGAGGAGTTCGTGCCGGAAGGGTCGGCCCCACCGGGCAATACTCAACCGCAGTCGGCACAGGGACTCAGCCAGAAGCTGGCCGGACAACAGGCAGGCTAATCAATCATAGCCAGCAGGCCTTGGCGACGTTTAACGGACAGGCGCCGGTAGCCCTTGAGCAGTTGAGCTTCGGCGTCATTACGTACCTGGGCGTCATACTTGGACTTCAGCTCTGAGGCACCCTCAACCTGATCACCGCAGATCAGATGATCCAGCGATACACCGAGGACCGCCTTCAACTTCGGCAGTAAACGAAATCCGGGCGAATCACGGCCATTTTCCCAAGCGGATATCGTGGATTTGGTCACATGAAGCTCGTCGCCCAACTGCTCCTGGGTCAGACCCAACGCCAACCGTGCCGCCTTCAGGCGCTCGGGGAAGCTCATCACGCCCACTCCATCAATCTGATAGAGCAACGCTACGGCAGTGCCATACCTCTGTCGTACCGGAATACTTGACCCCCAAGGTGCAGCGTTGCAATACTTTTCGAGTCTTGAATTACATAACACTCAAACTGAGACACACCTTCCAAACCAACGGACACAGCGCCTGGGGGAGACCGCTCTTCCCAGGCACAGCACTCGACCTGTGCTTGGCTAAAAACCATGGAAGGACAGCCACTACAAGGAATGAACAATGGAAAACAGCACCACGGGGAACGAGATCTGGTTCTACGAACTCAACGGAGAAAGGAAGGGGGGCGTTTCTGAAACCGATCTCATCACCCTGATCAGCAACGGCACACTACGCCACGGATCATCCGTCTGGAAGAAGGGGTTCGCGGACTGGACCAACATCGAAGATACCCAGCTTCGGGAACACCTTGATGATACGACCCCACCGCCGCTAACCGGAGCCAAAGTCAACAACACCGTTGTATGGATTCTGGCGTTTGCCCCACTGATCGGCCTCACCCTGGAATACTTTGTGGCCTACATGGTTCACAGCAGCGAGTACCGTGCCGAGCAAGCCGTTGCCAGCGGCCATTTCATTTACATCACTCTCATACTCAATATCGCCCTGTCTTTCCTGGATGAAAAGAGACTCAAGAAAGCCGGCACTGATACCAGCACATTTGGTGGATGGGTGTGGCTGGTGCCCGTCTATCTCTACCAACGAACCCAAGCCCTGAAGCAGAACCTGGCGTACTTCATCGTCTGGATCGTCTGTTTCCTCTTAATTGTGGTTGGTGCTTAAGCCAATCACCTCATGGAAAGATTTTAAAAGAGAACCATCATGAAAAACCTCAAAGCAGCCCTAGCATGCATTTCCCTGGCAGCCCTATCCGGGTGCTCTTCTGAAATAGACGTCATCCGGGAGGGGCGTCTTGAATTACTCCCTGAATATACGGTTGGCCAGGCGCTGGATAACCGTAAGCTTTGTGAGAGCACAGACTGGTCTGTCATTGAGGACGAACGGGGCCGAGATGTCGTTCGTTACACCTGTGATTTCAAGGACATAGAAAAGAATTACAGGGATACAGCAAATGAAATGATCGATGCTGCAAAAAACGACAGCAGGCTGATCACATTGCAGGAAAGGTTAAACGAACTCGAATCAGAAATAGCGAGAGAAAAACAACTATTAAAGAAAGCCCAAAATCATATCGATAACGGGAATTCTTGGACTGAAAGGAAAACAGAAAACGGCTCCAGCTACACGGTTTGGCCTCGTGTGAAACAGCAATCAATAACCGATATAGAAAATCACGAAAGAGGGGTCCGGAGCATAAAAAACCAGATCTCGATGATTGAAAAAGAAAACCAGGACTCCCTCTCTCTGGCTCAGGAGACTCTTGAGAAATACAAAGGAGCCAGGGCCTTTGAAACCATTGACTGGGTGGTAATGGAGGACGAAAGCTTCATGGTGCTTTCCGGAAGCATGCATCATACCAACATATTCAAAGATACCATCGAAGAAACGCCACACGAGAACATACAGTCCGCCCTCTACCTAATTTACAACGAAAACTTCGACACACTATTTGCTTATGAAGATGCCCTACAGCAAATAGCGGAGCTTTGATCATACTTCAATAAGACCCAGTCGCTGACTAGAACGGGCAGCGAATCTGCCCGTTTTATCATCTCCTCAAACTAGGACAACTCAATGAGCAAAGATATTGACATCGAAAAATACACCTCCGAAGACATCACTACTGAAAAGCTCTCCGAACTCATTGCCAAGAAAGCTTCCTTTCAAATTGTCGCGGTCAAGAACATCAGCTCCGTGGTAAATAAAGTCGAGGGAGCCATTGAAAAAAAAGGGCTACGTTGCCGCGTGTACACAGAATACAGAGCGGCCTCCTTAGCCAGCTTCGCTATCCCGACTGGCTTTACCCAGGTTACTGGCTTTGCCTCAGTGATTGGCATCGCCGCTCATAATCTCGCCACTTTCAACCCTGATTATGAGATAGGCAAGAACAAACCTGCCGGCAAAGTGACAGTGCTGTATAAGAAAGATTAGCGCCTTATTGGTAACAGCACCGTCACGTCGTGTGTGGATACCCGAGCAGAACATCCTCTCGGATAGTCCCCGTTTTCCTCGCCTACTACGCTCCAAGGTCTCGATCAATTGGCATTAAACCTCCCCGGTCCTATTGGTACCGGGGTCTACCATTACAAATTGGAGCCCCCTCCTGCTTTCATCTGATACAAAACCTCGCAGCCATCCATGAACCACGAAAGCCCAATAGCCGGTCAATGAGGCACTTCCTGGCAATCCCTCTCCTCAATCCTCTCCAAAATCCAGGCCTCGATTTCATCAGATACCCAGCCAACCGTTCTTCCACCAAGCGGTACTGGCTTGGGGAATACACCCTCAGCAATACGCTTGTAGATCGAAGAACGGCCAAGACCGGTATCTCGTATCACTTCTGTTAGCCTCATGAATCGCATGAAATTCTCCTCGTCATTCGTTCATGCGATAGCGCAGCAACGTAAAAACTTACTCACCTCCTCTCTGGCTACAGCCAAAGTTCCTAAACCCATCGTCATAAAGCTTGGTATCCACCTTTGCCAAGTAGCTCATGCGCCTGAACACCTCATGATATTGCGCGGTATACATAGACGATCCTTTTGAAATCAGCTGGACCGGGCTATCAGGGAAATGGACTAAACCGATTCCTTGACTCCCAGTCAGACCAAGAGTGCGACCCCAAGCTCGCTGAATACGCTCTGCCATGTTGCTAACTGCTTGTTCTTCCGCCAACCACCAGGGGAAGTCCGGCTCTTGCTGACCTAAGATACGCCCCAACGCGGAGTAAGCATCCCTATTGACCATAATGGCAATATGATAATGGGGCTGCCCTTCCCCACCGAACTCGCGACACCAGATCATACGAACATGGCAGTCATGAACCCGTTTTCCCTGGCCGCGCTTACGCTTCGAGTCGCACCTGATCTGCGAACGAAGAGAGTTGATGAAGCCGCTTGCCTGCCCCCCTTTGGGACCTGACCAACCGTACGGCAGCCTAGCAACGAAATGGATGACACAGGTTCGTGGATGCTCATTTAAGGCCCGGTCCAAAGTAGACCGGATAGATTTGAGGTAATTCACCGCGAGTGGACGGTCAGGCCTTGCCAGTACCGGCAAGCCCTCCCAGACTGATTCATAGTGGAGTTTGAGGTTGGTGTTGCTTGAATGTCGTTTTCTCATTGTCTGGCACCTATGGTTTCTTCATAGGTACCAGCGCACTGGTTGAAATTTACTCATGAGCAGGCTGGTTTGGTCCAGCCTGCCTGTTACTCAACCAACTGCACTTACCAGCCTTCACAAGTGGGCTGGCTAAGTGACTTTATGACTATATATATCTATTACCGACACTCAGAGCGGGTTATCAAGTACTGAAAGCCCACAACAGGGCCTTTACCCCACAGACGGGAGCCCAAATAGCGCTATCCAGTTAAAACAATCGATTACGAGTTCTGGAACGGGGTTATCGTACCCAGAAGGCCCACAAACCAATAACACTATTGAGCTTGAAGGCTGACATCAATTCACAGCTTAAATCAGTGCTATCCACGGTATGTAACTACCCCTCATCCTCAATACCAACTTCCGTGTCTACAACCTCCTTTTTGGTCTTTACACTTGGCTTAACAAGCAGGCCAATTTCATACTGCTCTTTTGTAGACAAGTCTACACGGTTGATTTCCTTAGTTGATTTTACATAATCGATTGAAGCCCCTTGGTAAATCCCCGGAGTAACATTTCTGCCTGGCGGCGGCGCAACCACAGCCTTTAAAATCAACAACTTACCATTCTCTGTTGATCGCAATATCGATATCCTACCATCTGGTGGCATAAGCAAACGCATCACCCCTAGTTTTTTGCTTAGCACTTCAGATTTCATGCACGCAGCCCTCCATATCCAGCCAGATAGGAACATCGCCGCTCTAGAGGCCGCCTCATCGCTACCCTTTCTCTCCTTTACACATAGCAATGCCTCCATTTCTAAGCGCAGATTGATGCTTGGTTCTGGTAGAAATTGACTGCCAATGAATAAGTATCTATCGGTCAATATTTGACCTACATAATCGTCTAAAACAGCCTGCAGATATTCTTCAAGCCCATCGAGCACAGCATCTTTGAGTCTTTTAGCAACGTCATCTTCACACTTCACCGGCAACAAATAGTTTCTACGGTCATATTCAATGGCAACGTAGGAATCATCCTCACAACCATTACTGAGAATCCTTATCAACTGAGGAATCTCTCGGCCCGGGTGGTACTGATCTTTTTTTTGTATATGAAGGACAAACGCCCGACCACACCAGCTAGCCTCAAAAATAGGGTGAGCCAGGTTGAGAAAATAGATGCTCGGGCACTTGCCGATTCCTATATCACTCACAATCCCAGCAACCACATCTCGCATGTACCCTAAGCGCCAAAGCTTCCTCAAATGCCGGCGTACTCTTTGAACTGACATCCCCACCTGCTTGGCCAAGCCAAAAGTCGAACAATTTCTGACTACACCGCAGGAATCCGCCTCAGTCAGCAACACTATAAGAACCAGCTTGCTACCGACACTCAGGGCATCAGGGTTGGGAGGGCCAAAAGTACGACCTTTCTTTCTCGTGACCTCCAACCCTCCAGGTGAGGGAATACTGAGCAGTGACTTTACCAGCCCCTCATGTCCCACACTCACTGGCCCAACCTGGAGATTCAACCGATCGGCAACGAGCTTTGAAAGTCGATAATCGTAAGACGGCCTTCCGGTCCTACCTTCAACGCGCCGGGCATCAAGAAGACCTTGGTCAACCAGTACCCCTATCGAATGACGGGCTAATCTCTCACTAACTCCCAACTTCCCCGCCAAACGGTCCAGAGACGTTTGAGCCCATTCGCCTATACCAAATTGATAGATAAAGGCAGTCAAAAAATATCGCTCAGCGGCCTGCAGCTCTTCAGACGACAAGCAGTTAAAGCTGGATACTAGAGCATTGCCAAGGTACATATTTGCACAAATGATATCTATTTTTGCCCATTATCAATTATGATCATATTTACGTCAATTCATACGGTATGATTTACTTGTCATGAAAATCTCAAGCATTAGGAGCATTGAAAGTGAAGAAACCAATCCCACCGAAAGAGTGGCTTGGCTCCGACAAGGACAAGTCAGATTGGGCCAGGCACTATTTGCGAAACAACCCCCCATCAGCCCTTTCAGTAAAAGCTCCCCACGAAGAGAACGAGCCGACCTTGATGACACTGGAAAGAATTTGGAATAACGGATTGGGGGCAGATGCTTTTGCACGCATCAAACGAGCATGGAATGCTTACAGCTACCGGAAGAACAAAAACAAGCGGACTTTCAGTTTTGTGCTACCCGTAGAAGAAGCTCTGTTTTTGAAACGTACGTCCAAATATCTAAAGGTGTCACAAAGCGCCCACCTGACAGCTCTGATTTGCCAGGATAGAACACATATCGAGAAACTGAGAAATGAGCATCAACAAAGACTCGAAGGCGCCAGAAAAACGCGCAATTCACTGGTAGAGGACAGAAAAACCAAAGAGCTAGGTCGCCTGCGGAAAGAAAATACGAGGCATGCGGGCATTCTCAAGCAATATGAAGAACTTATAAGAAAGCTAGTAGAGAAAGACCTTGTAAGGCAGGAATTAGAAAGGCAGGGATTGCAGGACCCCATACAACTCGATGCGAACAAAAGGGACGACCTGGACTCTCAAGCCAAAAAGCTGGCAGCAAGACACCTTGAGGATGCTCGAATTGACGCGTCTCGCACTTCTAACTACTCAGCGCCCTGACACCACCTCCAAGTGATCCACCCAACGCTGCAACTACAAGCGTCACCCAGCCTCATAGCTATGGAGTACCCTCAACCCCTTTTCTAGAGTGATCCGGCACAGCTTCAGCCATCTTGCCGGGCATCCAATACGCGCCAGGCCTTTGTAAACGGACCGCCTGACCAATCAGGGAAAACTAAAGGTCAGTGGCGCGTAAAGTAAAGGAGACAGGCCAGCCACAGGGATTAGCTATTGAGAAACGGTGACGGAACGGTGACGAAACACAGAAAAGCATAAGCGACGCCTAAAAACCAAAAAGGCCAGTCATCCATGACTGGCCTATCTCTTTGTTTTTCCGACCTTAATTTGGTCGGGACGGGAGGATTCGAACCTCCGACCCCTTGCACCCCATGCAAGTGCGCTACCAGGCTGCGCTACGCCCCGAGATGTGCTTGGCAGGCAGAGCTACCAAAGCGGCGGCAATCATAGCGGATTTGGTGGGGGGATGGAACCGGTAAAGTGCTGTTTGGTCAGGGTTTGAGCGATGAAGACGCAAGCTTCAAGCTGCAAGGGACAACGCGGGAGGGGGGCGTGCCGACTGGAGTGCCTCGACCCGCGTCCATTAGCGTCGGAGTGCGGGATGAGCGGCGGCTATTCGTTTGGGTAATGGGATCTTTTCTGGTGGGCCCGGTGGAGGGCTGCTGACTCTTCGCCATGCAAGCATGGCTCCAACAGCGACTCGCGGGCATGAAAAAGCCCCGGGAGCTCGGCTGCCGGGGCTTGGTTCGCCATGGCAAGCATGGCTCCTACGGGAAACGGAGGTTATGAGGCTTTAAGGACGTCGAGGACCTCTTCCATTTCCACGATCATCTGCTTGATGATCTGGTGGTACTGGGTGGCCTGTTCGGCGTTGGCGCCGCCGGTGAGCTGCTGGCGGGCGCCGCCGATGGTGAAGCCCTGATCGTAGAGCAGGCTGCGGATCTGGCGGATCATCAGCACGTCCTGGCGCTGGTAATAGCGACGGTTGCCACGGCGCTTGACCGGCTTGAGCTGGGGGAATTCCTGCTCCCAGTAGCGCAGTACGTGCGGTTTTACGTCACATAGGTCGCTGACTTCACCAATGGTGAAATAACGCTTCCCAGGAATCGCCGGTAATTCGTCGTTATGACTTGGTTCCAGCATAGTCCTCAACCCGTTGTTTTAATTTTTGTCCTGGACGGAAGGTGACAACCCGGCGGGCGGTGATGGGAATTTCCTCACCGGTTTTCGGGTTGCGTCCTGGCCGTTCACTCTTGTCCCTGAGATCAAAATTGCCGAAGCCGGAGAGTTTCACGGGCACGTTGTTTTCCAGCGAATGGCGGATCTCTTCGAAGAACATCTCCACCATTTCTTTCGCTTCACGTTTGTTCAGGCCAAGCTCTTCGAACAAACGCTCGGCCATGTCCGCTTTGGTCAGCGCTCCCATCAATAGCTCCCTAACCCTTCCTTAATCAGTCCCTTAAGGCGGCGTTAAACTGTTGTTTTAACTGGGATACTACGGCATCCACCAGGTCGTTTACCTCTTCATCCTTAAGAGTGCGTGAACGGTCCTGGAAGGTCAAGCCCAAAGCGAGGCTTTTGCGATTTTCCCCGATGCTATCACCTTGATATATATCAAAAATCCGCACCCCTGTGAGACGTTCGTCACAGGCATTCCGGACCGCGGCTACCAGCTCACCCGCGGGCACGCTGTCTTCGACCACGAAGGCCAGGTCACGACGCATGCGGGGCTGGTCTGACACACCGGCAAAGTGCGGCAGTACGCCGTCCAGCAGCGGGGCCAGGGCCAATTCGAAAGCGTAGAGCTGGGCGGGCAGGTCCAGATCCGCGGCCAGGCGCGGGTGGATGCGGCCCAGATAGCCGACGACTTCGCCGTCACGCTTGAGCGCGGCGGTCTGGCCCGGGTGCAGGGCCGGATGCTCGCCGGGCTCGAAGCTGAAAGCGTCGGCGTCGGACAGGGTCAGCAGGGCTTCCACATCCCCTTTCAGGTCGAAGAAGTCCACCGGGCGCTTACCTTCCCAGTTCTGCGGCTGGGCGCTGCCGTAGAGCAGGCCGGCGATCATCGGGGTCTGCTCCAGGCTCTCTTCGCCCTCAGACTGACCGGTGGGCACGAAGCGCAGGCCGGTTTCGAACAGGCGCAGGCGGTCGGCCTGGCGGTTCAGGTTGTGGCGGGCGGTGCTGAACAGGCCGACCAGCAAGGTGGTGCGCATGACGCCCAGGTCCGTGGAGATGGGGTTGAGCAGCGGCAGCGGCTCCACCCGTGGCTCCACCTGCTTGAGCAGGCCCGGCTCCACGAAGGTGTAAGTGATCGCTTCCAGGTAGCCGCGGTCGATCAGGGCGTCGCCCAGGCGGCGCTGGTTGACGGTCTGCTCGGCAACGGGTTCGCCAGAGGGAGAACCGGCGGGAACACGGCTGGGCAGTTTTTCATAGCCGTAGATGCGCGCCAGTTCCTCGATCAGGTCGGCTTCGATGGCCATGTCGAAGCGCCAGCTGGGGGCCAGCACCATCCATTCCTTGCCGCTTTCCTGAGTCGACACTTCCATGCCCAGGCGGCTGAGGATGTCTTCCACCTGTTCGGCGGGCAGAGCCATGCCGAGCAGGCCTTCGATACGGTCTGCACGCAGGGTGATTTCTGCCTGGCCCGGCAGGTGTGCTTCGTCCACGGCTTCGCTGACCGGGCCCGGCTGGCCGCCGGCGATGTCCAGGATCAGGGCGGTGGCGCGTTCGATGGCCTCGTTCTGCAGCTGCGGGTCCACGCCCCGCTCAAAGCGGTGGGAGGAATCCGTGTGCAGGCCGTAGGAGCGGGCCTTGCCGGCAATGGCCAGGGGCGCGAAGAAGGCGCATTCCAGAAAAATGTCCTGGGTGTCGCTGGTGACGGAGGACGGCTTGCCGCCCATGACACCGGCCAGGGCCAGGGCCTGGCTGTCGTCGGCGATCACCAGGGTGTCGTCGCGCAGGGTCAGTTCCTGGTCGTCCAGGGTGAGCAGTTTTTCTTCGGCGTTGGCGTTGCGCACGGTGATGCCGCCGTTGAGCTTGGCCAGATCGAAGGCATGCAGGGGCTGACCCAGTTCCAGCAGCACGTAGTTGGTCACGTCGACAATGGGATCGATGGTGCGCAGGCCGGCGCGGCGCAGGCGCTCGATCATCCACAACGGGCTGTCGGCATTGACGTTGACGCCCTTGATCACGCGGCCCAGGTAACGGGGGCAGCCCTGGCTGTTTGCCAGGTTCACGGTGAGGGTGTCGTCGATGGCCGGGGCCACCTTGTCGATGGCCGCATTGATCAGCGGGCTCTGGTTCATCACCCCCACTTCGCGGGCGATACCGCGCAGGCTCAGACAGTCTGCCCGGTTGGGGGTCAGGTCCACTTCGATGACGGCGTCATCCAGCTGCAGGTACTTGCGGAAATCGGTGCCCACCGGGGCGTCGTCCGGCAGCTCCATCAAACCGTCGATGAGGTCTTCCAGGCCCAGCTCGGAAGCGCCGCACAGCATGCCGGACGATTCCACGCCACGCAGTTTGGCTTGCTTGATCTTGAAGTCGCCGGGCAGGACGGCGCCCACCTGCGCGAAAGGGATTTTCAGGCCGGGGCGCACGTTGGCCGCACCGCAGACCACCTGGGTGGTATCGGCGCCATTGCTGACCTGGCAGACGCGCAGTTTGTCTGCATCCGGGTGCGGCTCGCAGCTTTCTACCTGGCCGACGACCACGCCGGTGAAGGCCGGGGCCGCCGGTTCCACGGCATCCACTTCCAGGCCGGCCATGGTCAGTTGCTGCACCAGGGTGTCGGTATCGATGGCGGGGTTGACCCATTCCCGCAACCAGGCTTCGTTAAAACGCATTGTCGAATTCCTTTAAATCATGGGAGTTTCTGTTTGGCCGCCGGGAGAATTCGCCTTGTGAACAAGGCTCCAACGGCGGCCTGACGGTACAGAAACGCCTTAACCGAACTGGGACAGGAAGCGGGTGTCGTTTTCGAAGAACAACCGCAGATCGTTGACGCCGTAACGCAGCATGGTGAGGCGCTCCACGCCCATGCCGAAGGCGAAACCACTGTATTCGTTGGCATCCACGCCACCGTGCTCCAGCACCTTCGGGTGCACCATGCCGCAGCCCATGACTTCCAGCCAGCCGGTGTGGGAACACACCCGACAGCCTTCGCCACCACAGCTGACGCAGCCCACATCCACTTCGGCGCTGGGCTCGGTGAACGGGAAGTAGCTGGGGCGGAAACGCACCGGCAGGTCTTCCACTTCAAACACGAATTTGAGGAATTCCGCCACGGTGCCGCGCAGGTCAGCGAAGGTGACGCCCTTGTCCACCAGCAGGCCTTCCACTTGGTGGAACATGGGGGTGTGGGTCAGGTCGGAGTCACAACGGTACACCCGGCCCGGGGCAATGATGCGGAACGGGGGCTTGCCCTGCTCCATCACCCGCACCTGTACCGGTGAGGTGTGCGTGCGCAGCAGGCGGCCGTCACCGAAATAGAAGGTGTCGTGCATGGCCCGCGCCGGGTGGTGAGACGGAATATTCAGGGCTTCGAAGTTATGGAAGTCGTCTTCCACTTCCGGGCCTTCGGAAATATCGAACCCCAGGCGGAGAAAGAAATCCTCAATGCGGCGACGCATGCGGGTGACCGGGTGCAGGTTGCCGGGCAACTCGCCCCGGCCCGGCAGGGTCACATCCACGGTTTCGCTGGCCAGCTGCTCAGCCAGGGCCGCTTCTTCCATGGCATGCTTGCGGGTGGCGATGGCATCCTGCACTTTCTGTTTGCCTTCGTTGATCACCGCACCGGCCTGGGGGCGCTCTTCCGCGCTCAACTTGCCAAGGCCCTTCATCAGGGCGCTGATCTCGCCTTTCTTACCCAGGTACTTCACCCGTACATCGTCCAGGGCCCGGATATCGCCAGCCTGTTCGACATCTGCCAGGGCAGCGTCCACCAGGGCGTTGAGATTTTCCATTTAAGACTCCGCAGTCTTTAAATCAGGAGAAAGTTGAAAGTTCAAAGTTGCAAAGCGCGATTCCAGACAGATGACACCCGACACCACTAAAGCCGCGCCTCACCCATACACCGCGGGGAAAGAGCCACTCGATTGGCATTAAAACCCAACCGCGTTTCAACTTTATACTTTCAACTTTCAACTGGTCTTTTTTCAAACAAAAACGGGGGAAGAGCGCGAGCTCTTCCCCCGTTGAGTATGCTGTTTTGTCTAGGACGAAACAGAAATCAGGCGGTGAGACTCGCTTTGGCTTTTTCGGCCAAAGCGCTAAAGGTCGCCTGATCGCGGACAGCGATGTCCGCCAGTACTTTACGGTCTACTTCGATGGACGCTTTCTTCAGACCATCGATCAGACGGCTGTAGGACAGGCCGTTCAGACGCGCAGCGGCGTTGATACGAACAATCCACAGACGACGGAACTGACGCTTACGAACCTTACGGTCGCGGTAGGCGTACTGACCGGCTTTGGTAACGGCCTGAACCGCTACACGGAATACACGGCTGCGGGCACCGTAGTAGCCTTTAGCCTGCTTGAGAATTTTCTTGTGCCGACGACGGGCCTGCACACCACGCTTTACTCGTGCCATTTTTCAGATCTCCAAAAACCGTATCAGTTATGCGTAGGGCATCATGCGTTTAACCAGAGCTACATCAGAATCATGTACCTCGGTTTTCGGACGCAGCTGACGAATAGTCTTGGCAGACTTCTTGGTCAGGATGTGGTTTTTGAATGCCTGCTTGCGCTTGAAACCGGAGGCGGTTTTTTTGAAACGCTTGGCAGCCCCACGATTTGTCTTGATTTTAGGCATGGTACCTTCTCAAGTTGGTTAGTTAGTTCAACAACCGGTTACGGCTGTTTCTTCTTTTTGCCCGGGCTGAGCACCATGATCATCTGGCGCCCTTCCATGTTCGGACGTTGCTCAACAGAACCGTACTCTTCCAGGTCCTTCTCGATACGTGCGAGAAGATCCCGGCCCAGTTCCTGGTGAGCCATCTCCCGACCGCGGAAACGGACGGTGATTTTCGCTTTGTCGCCGGCCTCGAGGAAACGAATGAGGTTACGCAGTTTCACCTCATAGTCACCAATGTCGGTGCCGGGACGGAATTTGATTTCCTTGACCTGGGTCTGACGCTGTTTCTTGCGCCCTTCCTTGGCCTTCTGTTTGGCTTCGAACAGATGCTTGCCGTAATCCATGATTCGACAAACCGGCGGTTCCGCACCAGGGGAGATTTCCACCAAATCCATCTGCTTCCCGGTGGCTTTCTCCAGCGCTTCCTGCAGGGTCACAATACCGACCTGCTCACCGTCTACATCAATCAACCGAACATCGGTTGCCTGGATTTGCTGATTTATATTGGCGCGCTGCTCGCGGCCTTTGCCTCCACGCTTAATGTCGTGAACCTCCAATCTGTTATCGAAAACGAGGCAGGATGCCTCACCGCCTCAGTAAATAGGCGCGCATTGTATGCCACCACAACAGGCACAACAACCCCGACCCCAGTGGCCGGCGTGCGCAACTGACTGAAACGGAATGAATTCTGGCCGGTTGAGGGACTCCTCCCACTCCAGGCAACTGCACAAACAGGGCCTAAATTCCGGCAAGGGAGCGTATTTTAAGCAAATCTGGACACTTTTCAAGCAGTGAATCCTGCCGAATGCCCTGTGGTGCGGCATTCCGGCTGGACGTTCCTTCCCGCGCCACACGTTCCAAAATGGGCCACTCGTACCACCCCACCCGCTCCAGGGGGCATTGGATCGCCCTCCTCCTATTCGATATATTTGAACCTGTTAACAATTTCAGGGGCAACAAGCTCTGCCCGGGGGAAGGTACACAGGAATGTCAGCAGCCGATCGAAGCGAACTTACCCATCTGGCGCGGGCAGAAAACGGTCAATCCAGTGCCGATCAGCTCGAAACGGACGACACCCAGGCAGATATTCTGGATAGTCTGGTCACCAGTCTTTACAGCTGTGTTGAACACAAGGACGGCTTCGACCTCTTTCTGCGCAACATCCGCGACACCTTTGGCCTGGTCAGCTGTTGCCTGGCCGTGATACAGAAAGAACCGCAACTGAAAGGGCTGTATGGCTGGGCCGTGGGCTATCCGCCCGGCATCGTCCCCCTGATGCTCAAGACCGGCCTGGTGTTCAAGGACAAGGCCATCGCCAGGGCACTGGAAACGGGCCCCAACGCCCTGTTCAGCTACGCCGATGGTGACCCGGAGAGTAACTTTCTGGCGGATATGTCCACCTTTTCCCGCACCTGGATACGCGCCGCTGGCATTATCGACAGTGCCACCATCGCGTTCACCAACAAGTACCAGCAGCACGTGGTGCTGGTATTCAACCGGCACAAAGACAGCCGCGTGTTCAGCAAGCCGGAAATGGCTATGCTCTCGCGGCTGAAGAAACACGCCGAAATTGCCCTCGATTTGTATGAGCGACTGCACCGCTCAGAGCAGAGTTTCAAGGACCTGCAAAGCAGCATCGCCGTATTGAAACAACCTGTTGCCGTGTTTTCGCCGGTTTCGCTCTTGGTGAGTGCCAGCCCAGCCTTTGTTGAGATTGGCAGACGCTACAAGGTATTCACCATTAATCAGGACAGCCGGGAAATCGTGTTCAGGGATCAACAGTTTGGCAAGGATTTCTACACCCAGCTGATGCTGTTCATTACCGGAAAGACCGGCGCCCTGGACGACAGCGACACCCTTTACCTGCAAACCAACGCCCTGCCCCTGCGGATCTCCATCACCCCGGTACACAACCGAGAAAGCAACAACAGCAATGTGCTGGTGGAAATCTTCGACCCCAATGTCAGCCGCACCCCAAGCATTGCCGAAATCCGCAAGGTCATCAGCGCCACCGAGGCCGAGGCCCGCGTTTGCCTGTGCCTGCTCAAGGGGGCCAACACCGCCGAAGCTGCCGAGCAACTGGATTTGGCCATTAGCACCATTCGCACCAACATCAAATCACTGCTGCAGAAGAACAGCTTCAGCAGACAGGTGGACCTGATTACACACCTGATGCGGATTTGCTCTTGAGCTTCCCGGCGCCGGCGACAGTCCTGGAGCGCCATAAAAAAGGCGGCCTTATGGCCGCCTTTTTTCATTGTGCTTCGCTCATTCCCACTCTATTATCAATAAGCCATTTTTGTCTTTTATTTTCAACGGCTTATTATACTGATAATCGGTAACACCATGATAAATACCATGCTCAGAAATTCCTTAAAAATAATTTCATTTTTTACTGACAGCTCCTCTCAACAGGGTCAGAACCAGCCAAACCGGGTAAAAAGCCACCAACCCTGTGGAGACGCCCATCCCCGCTACTGTCAGAAAAAAGGTATAACGCTGACGCTAACCATTTTACCGTATCTCTCCCGACCCAACCTAAAGAGATTTCAGTCCCCCTCGAAGCCTGCCGAAATGCTCAGGGCAAGTGTCGGGAGTTCATTGCGCCCCAATGATACTATCGTGCCCTCGAAAAAACAGCGGGAACAGCCTTAAATGCGCGAACAATTGGAGCGATATCAAGTCTGGCTTTATCTCCTAGCCATCCTGGCCGGCATGGCCATCGGCTGGATGTCACCAGAGCAGACTCGTCATTGGGAAGCGCTGCTTTGGCCGGCCCTGGGTGTTCTCCTGTACACTACTTTCACTCAGGTACCACTGATACATCTCAGGTCGGCATTTCGTGATCGCCGCTTTCTGGCCGCTTTGCTGACGGGCAATTTTATCCTGATACCGGTGGTCGTTGGTCTTCTGTTGTGGCTGTTACCGGATGATCCCGCTATTCGTCTCGGCGTACTGCTGGTACTGCTGGTGCCCTGTACGGACTGGTTTATCAGTTTTACCCATCTCGGTGGTGGGGACGGTGCCAGGGCCATAGCGGCCGCGCCGATCCTTCTGCTGGTCCAGCTCATTTTGCTACCCATTTATATCTGGCTCTTCATGGGCAATATCGCCATTGAACTGGCGGTTGGCAGCCACTTGCTGCCGGCATTCTTCGGATTGATTGTCACCCCGCTGATCCTGGCCTGGATTACCGAACGGTTGACGGAAAAGCACCCGCGCGCGCAAACACTGGTGGACTGGCTTGGGTGGCTGCCCGTGCCGTTGCTGGCATTGGTGGTGTTTCTAATTGCCGGCTCCCAGGTCAGCCTGGTGATCGACAATGGCGCCCTGCTGTGGTCGGCGCTTGTGGTTTTTGTACTTTATCTGGTTGCCGCCGCTACCATCGGCAAGGGGCTCAGTGAGCTATTCGGGTTCACGCCCACTATCGGCCGCACCCTCACCTTCAGCTTTGGTACCCGCAACTCCTTCGTCATGCTGCCGCTGGCGCTGTCACTGCCGGAGCCCTGGCGTGCCGCCATCGTTGTCATCGTCTTCCAATCCCTGGTCGAGTTGTTTGGCATGGTGGCGTATCTGCGTTGGCTGCCGCGCCTGATCAGGAATGCCGACTGAGCCGGGAACGCAGCCTTACCCGGCGCAACAGGACAATTGAGTCACGTCCTTGATAAAAGTCTGGGCGCAGAGCTTGAGCCCTTCCACCATGGTCAGGTAGGGAAACAGCTCTTCAGCCAATTCCTGCACGGTCATATTGGCCCGCATCGCCATGACCGCCGGCATGGCGCGAAGATCGAGCATAGCGTCGCCGCCGGCAATATTGATCCCGGCCCGGCTGCCCCCGGCGGCAGCCACATAGACGAACTGCGGTTGGTCGGTGCAATCGCCCGCCACTCAGGGCAGCGCACTACGGACACACGTAACGCCATGGGAGTCCAGTCCTTTCTGTGTGGTTGCCTTTCTGCTAGGCTCACGATCAAATTCCGGGACCACTTGCATGATTAAACGCTGTTTCATAGTCGCAATGACGCTGTTGATTGCTTTGCAGTCAGTGGCGTCTATTGCCTATGAAGCACAACCGCACAACCCCGCAATGCCACATTATGATGAGCATTCACACGAATCAGCGGATTTTTCCAGCGAAAATCAGGCAACCAAGTCGTCTCCCGACAGCCCCAGTCATTCAGCGGACCATGGCCATCACAGCCACAGCTGCTTTCACATGGTGTTGCTGGGAACCCTCACAGACATTTCCGGCTTGGCTGCGGGAATAGTACAGTCCGACTACCAAGCCAACTTCACCACCGGGGTTCAATCCTCCCTTTTCCGCCCTCCCATTTCCTGACCCTGCGAATACCTTCGCCACCCGGGGAACAACTGTCATTTAGACTTTCGTAGGAGCAGCCTCATGCTTTTCAGAATGCCCATGAAAACTGGGCGGCGCGCAATGCCGTCCCACTCTATTATCCATGCCTTTTCCCTTCTAGCGCTGGCATTCGGTGCTGCCCTGGCACACGCCGGGGAGAAACCGCTCACTCTGTCCGAGGCCCTCTCGCGGACCATGGCGCAAAACCCCGGCCTCCAGGTCTTCGATTTTCGCCTTCAGGGCCTTGATGGCCGCCGCATTACGGCAGATCAAAATCCTGCCCTGGAGGCCGGCCTGGAAGTGGAAAACTTCCTCGGCAGCGACAATCTGCGAGGAGTTGACGGGGCAGAGTACACCCTATCCCTGTCATCGGTTCTCGAACTTGGCGGCAAGCGTCAGGCCCGCGTCAGCGTGGTTGACTCACGATACGGGCGCGTCGAGGCCGAGCGCCGGGCCGAGACCCTGGATGTGCTCGGACAGGTGACCCAGCGCTTTGTCGCCACCCTGGCCCTGCAGGAAAAACTCCAACTCGCCGCTGAAGCCGTGGCGCTGGCCGAGGCCACCCACGAGATCGTCACCCGTCGCGCCGACCGCGGCGCGGCGCCCCAGGCCGAAGTCCTGCGCGCCAGGGCCGCGCTCACCCAGAGTCGTATTGAGCAGTCCCATCTGCGAGCCGCCTACGAGAGCCGGAAAATGGCTCTGGCTTCCCTGTGGGGTGATACCAGCCCGGACTTTCAAATGCTGGAAGGCGACCTGTTCCAGTTCGGTTCCTCCGACAACTTCGTTGCTCTGTACCAGCGGGTCAGCGACAGCCCGGCCATTCAAATCTACGCCAGCGAACAGCGTATCCGCGAAGCGGAAATTCAGCTGGCGCGCAGCCAGTCCGAGAGCGACATCCGTTGGCAGGTCGGCATCCGGCGCTTCGAAGAGACGGATGATACGGCCTTGACCGCTGGGCTCTCGGTACCGCTCTTTTCCGGACGGCGCAATCGCGGCGAGGTGCAGGCCGCCCTGGCGGCGCGGGATGAGGTCCGATTCCGCCGGGAGGATACCCTGCTGCGCCTCCATTCGCGCCTGTTCGACGCCTACCACTTGCGGCAACAAAGCATCGAGACTGTTGAGCAGATTCGCAGCCAAATGCTTCCCGACCTGACCGAGGCACTCACTCAGACCCGCGAAGCCTATGAAAACGGCCGCTACAGCTATGTGGAGTGGACCGCCGCACAGCGGGAGCTGCTCTCAGCACGGGAGGCACTGGTCGACGCCGCCACCACGGCGCTGCTCAACCAGGCGTTGATCGAACAACTTACGGCGCAGCCACTCGCGACTGTTCCGGGCGCCCCGACGCGCTAACCCACAAATTCAGGATTCACACCATGCAACTGATAAAACAACTCTGTCTGATTCTGGTGGCCACCTGCCTTGCCATCAGCCCCTTACAAGCTGCCGAGGAACAACACGACGAATCGCAGGCAGAGGCCAGGGGGCCTCACGGCGGCATACTGCTGCAACAGAACGACGCCACCGTCGAACTGCAGATCTTCGAGCAGGGGGTCCCACCGGAATACCGGGCCTGGGTCACCAGGGATGGCCGCGCCGTTACTGATGATATTGACCTCAATGTCCAGCTCACCCGCCTGGGTGGGCAAGTGGACACCTTCGACTTCGCCTACCAGGGGGACTACTGGCTGGGGGATGGCGTGGTGACCGAACCCCACTCCTTCGACGTAGAAGTGAGCCTCGCCATGGACGGCAAGAACTACCGCTGGCACTGGGAATCCCACGAAGGTCGCACCCGGATCGCCCCGGCTATCGCCCGAAAAGCGGGTATCACAACGGCCGCAGCCGGGCCGAGTGCCATCGAGCGCAGCCTCACCACCTACGGCAGCCTGACCACGGCACCGCAGCAGATTGCCCGGATCCGCGCCCGTTTCCCGGGCGTGGTCAGCCAGGTGAAGGTCAATCTGGGCGATCGGGTCGAGCGTGGTGACGTGCTCGCTCAAGTCGAGTCCAACGAAAGCCTGCAAACCTACGCACTGCGAGCGCCCATCGACGGGATCGTCATTGAGCGTCGGATCAGCAACGGAGAAATGACCGGGGAGCAACCCCTATTCGCCATTGCCGATTTGACCACTCTGTGGGCGGAATTCAAGGTCTTCCCCGGCCAACGGGCCGAGGTTGCCATTGGCCAGAAAGTCCGACTGAAGGCTGACGGCATTGACCGGGAAGGCACCATCCGCCACCTGCTGCCGGCACCCGGCAACGCGCCCTACACCCTGGCCCGGGTCGAAGTCGACAATGCCGAGGGACTGCTGACCCCCGGTTTGCTGGTGGCCGGGGATATCGTGGTGGAAACGGTGGAGGCCCCCTTGGTGGTTGACAACCGCGCCCTGCAATCCTTCCGGGACTGGACCGTGGTGTTTATTCAGGTGGATGACACCTACGAGATCCGCCCACTGGAGCTGGGCCGCAGCGACGGCAACCTGACTGAGGTGCTGGGCGGCCTGCAAGCAGGCGATCGCTATGTGGTGGAAAACAGTTATTTGATCAAGGCCGATATCGAAAAATCCGGCGCATCCCACGACCACTAACCCAGGAGGCTTTGATGATAAACGCCATCTTACGCTTCTCGGTAGAGCGGCGGTTTTTAACGTTATCCCTTATTCTGGTGCTGGTCGGCGTGGGCGTGTGGAGTTTTCAGCGCCTGCCCATCGACGCGGTGCCGGATATCACCAATGTCCAGGTACAGATCAACACCGAGGCACCGGGCTATTCGCCCCTGGAGGCAGAGCAACGCATCACCTTCCCGGTGGAAACGGCCTTGTACGGCCTGCCCAACCTGTCCTATACCCGGTCCCTGTCCCGCTACGGCCTGTCCCAGGTCACGGTGGTGTTCGAGGAAGGCACGGACATCTATTTCGCCCGCAACCTGATCAATGAGCGCTTGGGCGCCATCAAGAGCGCGCTGCCACCCGGGCTGGAGCCGGAGATGGGTCCCATCGCCACCGGTCTTGGCGAGATCTTCATGTACACCGTAGAAGCCCTGCCCGGTGCCACTCAAGCGGATGGCAGTCCGCTGGACGCTACGGCACTGCGTGAGATCCAGGACTGGATCATCAAACCCCAGTTGGCCCAGGTGCCCGGCGTGATCGAGGTCAACACCATTGGCGGCTACGACAAGCAGTACCACGTCACGCCGTCGCCCCAACGGTTGCTGGAGTTCGGCATCACGGTGGATGAACTGGTCAGCACCCTGCGGGCCAATAACACCAATCGCGGCGCCGGCTATATCGAACGCAACGGCCAACAGCTGTTGGTGCGCTCGCCCGGGCAGCTGGCCACCATTGGCGATATTGAACAGGTGGTGATTGCCAACCGGGATGGTGTGCCAGTCCGGGTAGCCGATGTAGCTGAAGTGGCCATTGGCAAGGAGCTGCGCACCGGCGCCGCCACCCGCGACGGCAAGGAAACGGTGATGGGCACCGCCATGATGCTGGTGGGGGAAAATTCCCGGGCGGTAGCACAGGCGGTGGCCGAAAAGCTGGAGGCCATTCAGCCCTCCCTGCCCGACGGCGTCAAGGTGGAGGCGGTATACGACCGCACAGCCCTGGTGGACAAGGCGATTGCCACGGTGGAGAAGAACCTGCTTGAAGGGGCACTGCTGGTGATCGTGGTGCTGTTTCTGTTGCTGGGCAACCTGCGCGCCGCCTTGATCACGGCAGCTGTCATTCCGCTTTCGATGCTCGCCACCATCACCGGTATGGTGCGGTCTGGCGTATCCGCCAATTTGATGAGTCTGGGGGCGCTGGATTTCGGCCTGATCGTCGACGGCGCGGTCATCATCGTCGAGAACTGTATCCGGCGCCTGTCCCAGGCCCAGCACCAGGGTCAGTTGGCCCTCAAGGAACGTCTGCAATTGGTGTTCGAGGCCACCAACGAAGTGATTCGTCCCAGCCTGTTTGGTGTCGCCATCATTACTGTGGTGTACCTGCCGATCTTTGCTCTCACCGGGGTCGAGGGCAAGATGTTCCACCCCATGGCGGCCACTGTCGTAATGGCACTGCTGGCGGCCATGGTGCTGTCACTGACCGTGGTGCCCGCCGCTGTTGCGGTCTTTATGGGGGGCAAGATCAGCGAAAAGGAAAGCCCGGTAATCAGCGGTGCTAAATCGCTCTACAGGCCTGCGCTGCGGGTGGCTATGAGGTTCCGCTGGCTGGTGTTGGGCGGCGCGACCACGCTGGTAGCGGTCTGTCTCTGGCTGGCGACCACCCTGGGGTCGGAATTTATTCCACAACTGGATGAAGGGGATATTGCACTCCATGCCCTGCGCATCCCGGGCACCGGGTTGGAGCAGTCCATCGAGATGCAATCGCAGCTGGAAGAACGGCTGAAGGCCTTTGGGGAGGTGGACAAGGTGTTCGCCAAGATCGGCACGCCGGAAGTGGCCACCGACCCCATGCCCCCCAGCGTAGCGGACAACTTTGTTATCTTGAAGCCCCGCAGCCAATGGCCGAACCCAGACAAAACCAAGGATGAACTGGTGGCGGAAATGGCAGCAGCGGTGGAAATGCTTCCCGGCAACAAGTATGAGTTCACCCAGCCCATAGAAATGCGCTTCAACGAACTGATCTCCGGCGTGCGCGCCGACCTCGGCATCAAGGTGTTCGGCGATGACCTGGATCAGCTGCTGGCATCGGCCAACGACGTCCTTGAGGTTGTGGAATCCATGGAGGGCGCCGCCGATGCCCGGGTCGAACAGGTGACCGGCCTGCCCATGCTGTCGGTACACCCCAAGCGCATGGCGCTATCCCGCTACGGGCTGACCGTGGATGATCTCCAGGATCTGGTGGCAGCCGGTGTCGGGGGCGAAAACGCCGGCCTGATTTACGAAGGCGACCGCCGCTTCCAGTTGGTGGTGCGTCTTCCCGAAGACATCCGCCGGGATGTGGACAGCCTCGCGGACCTACCTGTCCCCCTGCCGGACGGTGGCTATGTGCCCCTGTCGGAAGTGGCCGAGCTGGAGCTGGCTCCGGCGCCCAACCAGATCAGCCGGGAAAACGGCAAGCGTCGGGTGGTGGTCACCGCCAACGTGCGGGACCGCGACCTGGGCGGATTTGTCGAGGAAGCACAGGCGCGCATTGCGGACGACGTGGACCTACCCGCCGGATACTGGCTGGATTACGGCGGGACCTTCGAGCAACTGCAGTCCGCCAGTCAGCGGCTTGCCATCGTGGTGCCCGTGACCCTCGCCATCATCCTCGCACTCTTGGTGATGGCCTTCGGCTCCCTCAAAGATGCCTTGATCATCTTCACCGGCGTGCCACTGGCCCTCACCGGCGGGGTTCTGTCCCTGTGGCTGCGAGACATGCCCCTGTCGATCTCGGCGGGTGTTGGCTTTATCGCCCTCTCCGGGGTGGCGGTGTTAAACGGCTTGGTGATGATCGCCTTTATCCGCGATCTGTGGCACGAGCAGGGTGACCTGATGAAGGCCATTGTCGAAGGCGCCCTGATCCGCTTACGGCCGGTATTGATGACCGCCCTGGTAGCAAGCCTCGGCTTTGTACCCATGGCACTCAATACCGGCACCGGTGCCGAAGTACAGCGTCCTCTGGCGACCGTGGTGATCGGCGGGATTATCTCGTCCACCCTGTTGACGTTGTTTGTACTCCCTGTGCTCTATGCGCTGTTGCATGGCAGAAGTGCCAGTAACTCCACGCCCACAGGCGACATTAATCACGACACTGATAGTTAACCAACACTCCATCGTGGGGGGGGAATCTCCCCATGATTTTTTCAATGTTCTTTTATTGCGGTTTATATCCTGGAAAGACTATGAACGATCCACCCAAGCAACGAATAGATGACTTGAAAGAAGCCTCACCCTTTCGAACACATCGCATCCACGCCATCAACAGTGACTGGTATTTTTTAACCCGTGAAGGTCAAAATATCGGGCCATTCCCGAACAAAAAAGCGGCCTAAGACAGCCTTGCGGAACTCCTGAAAACTGTCAAAATGGATGAGTAGCCAATGGCCCAAAATCCACAAAGTCGCCAAGGTACAGGCGACCAGGCACAGAGTAAGCTGAATACAGCAGATGCCTCTTTATAAATAGCCACCAACTAGGTTAACCCAATGAGTCACGACCATGTGCATATACCCCCCGAGACCAAGGATAAACGCGTTGCCATCGCCATCTGGGCGAACGGGATCCTGACCCTGGCTCAGATTGGGGGAGGTATCTTTGCCGGCAGTCTCGCCCTTATCGCGGACGCCTTGCATAACTTCTCTGACATGGCCTCACTCGTCATCGCGTTCGCGGCGCAAAAAATTGCGCGCCGCCAGGCTGACGCAAGGATGACCTTTGGCTACGGACGCATTGAAATCGTTGCAGCTCTCATCAACTACACTACCTTGATCATTATCGGGATCTACCTGGTTTACGAAGGTGGCATGCGGATAATCGATCCTCCAGAGGTAAAGGGCTGGTGGGTCGTCTGGCTTGGTGGTATCGCTCTGGCTGTGGACGCCTTGACAGCGTTGCTCACCTATTCGATGCAGAAAGACAGCGTCAATATCCGTGCACTGTTTCTTCACAATCTGTCGGATGCACTCGCGTCGGTCGCCGTGGTCATTGGCGGGACTCTTATTTTGCTCTACGACATGCGCTGGGTTGATCCTGCCATCACCATCGGTATCGCGGGCTATATTCTCTACCTGGGCCTGACAGAAATCGGCGGCACCATCAGAACACTCATGCTGGGTAGCCCGGTGGACATCGATACCGATGCCGTCATTGTTGCCCTCTCCAACATCGAAGGCGTTATCGACCTTCACCATGTGCATTTTTGGCAGATGGGCGAACACGATGCCTCGCTGGAGGCCCATGTGATTATCGAGGAAAGTGCATGGGATCAGCTTGAGAATATCAAATACAGGATAAAACAGGCTCTGGCGCAGGAATTCAACATACGTCATTCAACACTGGAATTCGAGCACCCGGACCACATGCACAAGGATGCCCACACCTATGGGCACGGTTGACAGAAAATTCTCCATAAGCATCGGCGAGAGCGGCGACTATTTTAATAGGCCGCCCAGGCGCGGAATTTTGCCGGCATGAATCCGAGCAGCGAGAAAGGACCAGAGACTAATAGCGCAGTTGCAGAATTCGCCGGGCGCCATTCAGCACAATCAGCCCGATGATCAGACCAATAACCAGGTCGGGATAACGGGAACCCGTCCAGGCGACCAATACACCGGCGACGATAACGCCCACATTGGCGATGACATCGTTAGCGGAAAAGATCCAACTTGCTTTCATGTGTGCGCCGCCGTGCCGGTTTCTTGCGATAAGCACCAGACACCAGACGTTGGCCGCCAGGGCCACAAGACCAAAACCCATCATTAACGCGGATACGGGTTCGCTGCCGAAAACAAATCGCCGCCCGACTTCAGCCAGGACTCCCAGCGCCAGAATCAACTGCAGCCAACCGGAAAAATGCGCAGCGCGCAGCTTCATCCGTACACTGTGTCCAACGGCATACAGTGCCACGCCATAGACGGCGGCATCAGCAAACATGTCCAAAGAATCCGCGATCAAGCCAGTGGATTGCGCCAGCCAGCCTACTGTCAGTTCAACCACGAACATAACGCCGTTGATGGCCAGCAACCACTTCAGTATACCGGCTTCGACCTGGGCGGTTGCCTCTTCCTTCTCCCTGGCCAGGACTAGATCCCCTTCCCCCACCGGGGTGGTTTTTTCCAGCGTGGCACCCAGCCCCAGGGAGCGCATCCTCTCCTCGATGGCAGCCCCATTGTCGCCATGGAATACCCGCACCTTCCGATTCGGTGTATCGAACTCCAGTAAAACGCGGGGCTCAATACTGTCCAGAGCCATGCGGATCATCCCCTCTTCCGACGGGCAGTCCATTTTTGGTACCCGGTAGTCACTGACATAGCCATGCTGCAAAGCTACGTCAGTATTCGCTATCCCAGAGGTGGGGGCACTGGCAATCTTGTTGCTCTGACAGTTGTCATTGCACGGGTCAGACATCGAATAAAGCCCTTGTGGATGTACAGACAGCCACTATAAACTCTATAACAACTATAGAGTCAATCGGAATATTGAGAGATGATGAAAATCGGCGAACTGTCGAAAGTGACTGGCTGCTCCGTGCAAACCATCCGGCATTATGAAAAGGAACATTTGATTGCCTCTGTAGAACGCAGTGAAGGCAATTTTCGCCTGTACGATGAAGCTGCCGTTGAGCATTTGCTGTTCATCAAGCACTGCCGCAGCCTGGATCTCAGTTTGCCGGAGATCCGGCAGTTGTTGGCTTTAAACCGGTCACCCGGTGCGCAATGTGATGATGTGAATCGGATGATGGATAGGCATATCGAGCAGGTGGAGGCGCGTATCCAGGAACTAACCAAACTGAACGAGCAACTGAGAATGCTGCGCCGCAGCTGTTCAAACCGTCGGACAGTCGAGCAATGCGGCATATTGCGGAATTTGTCGGCTACTCCGGTTTCGAGCGGCTGACACCCGGTTCCAAAAACTCTCCTGAACGTTCTGTAACAGGGGCATTTTTCCAGCGTAGGCGCCGACCGCAATGGTGAGAGAAGAACTGCACAGCGGAAAACCGGTCAGTCTGTTGAATGACTGGTTTACCACCTATGACGGCTATTACCTGTATTACCCGAGTCGCCGTCAATCATCCCCGCTGTTTCGCTTGCTGGTGGATGCACTGAGGTTCAAATAGAAAAACCGGGTAATTCCAGGTAATTAATCAAAGTCCAAAAACAAACAACCCGGCAATGGCGCCGGGTTGAATGAACGCCTGTCATTGACAGACGGTTACCAGAGAGTGCCCGTCGTTGCCGGCTACTCCCATTCTAACATCAACAAGAAGAAAATACCCTTAAGTAACAGATAGTTATAAAATCACTTGCTATCGATACCATTATCTATGCCATGTTCAGATTTTTTTGATTCTTTCTGCTCGTCGACGCTTTAGTTCAGCTTTGGCCCAAGCTGACGATTCTGCCATGTCTCGCCGTAACTCTACTAGCTCCTCAGGGGTCAACCGACGCACATTAGCCTCAGTATCACTCGGGCTGTCATCGTCTAGAGAGGCGGATTTTTTTGAGATATCGGCCATAAAAGCACCTTTAGAGTCAGAAAGGGATGCTGTCATCCAAGCTCGTCTTCTGAGCCTTCTCGCAGATCACCGCCTTAGTTTTTATCTTTGTCTCCAAGCTCTTGATGAAACGGATAGAGGCTGCCACGTGATTGAAAATCAGCAAGCTTTCTTCATAGTTCAATATCGGATTGTCGTGAGCAAGACTTTTGTTATTACGCACATCGTTGAAAGCTTCCAGCACAGAAATACTGGACTTCAAGATACGCTCAGTCATCGCAGACTCAAGATGATTACCAGCGCGTAACGCCTTCACATACTCTCCAAACACACTATGTAGCGGTTTGTCACGAGTGATTGTGATGCCGTGCGGCTCACACGTCACACGGACAAACTTGTTAACAAAGGTATGCAAGCGATCTAGCCCGCCTTCGGGCTGATTTTTCTCTATGGCTTCACGGACGTGTTCCGCCACTACCTCGAAGTCTCGCTCATCAGCGATAGCAGTCAACGCATCCAACTCTGCCACCGGCTGGTCGCTAAGAAGCCGCTGAGAGATTTTCCGGCAATCATCGGTCAGCAGAGGATTGCTATCTCCAAAGCAGTCTTCTTGAACGCCGTAGGTGATCAAACCATCAATTACCCTGCCGGCGGTGTGATTAGGAGCAATATCCCAGAAGGTACGCATCCGCTTGGCCTTTGAGTCCCCACCCGTTCGATACATGGCCGCATCGATTTCAACGCGATAGTCCAAGAAGAACTCGGAATAGGTACGATCAGAGAAGTTCAGTACATACCCGCTGCCCATTCCAAGCAGCTTTTCGAGCTTACGCCGTTCGAATGCGCTCAGGTCTGCCATTCATTACTCTCCGAGACGTGCGGCTTCAGCAGCGACATGACCCGCCAAAGCAGTAACAAACGTCTTAAGGCTGGTCATTGATGACAGCTCAGCAAATTCGCCCGTATCCAGCGCACTCCGCTCTGCAGTTAAGACGGCTGCTGTTGTGTACAACCGCTCCTGAACCAGCCGCTGACATAGGAGGTCATACCTCTTTAGATAAGATGCACCATTGAACTCCTCAAACACTGGGAAATGTGGTGATGCATTGCGGACAGGCTTGCGCGACGCCGGTGCATCCTCGACCACCATCAACCAGCCAACAAAGGGGCGTGGCTGCTTACCAAAAGCCTCCTCACGAAAAGCTGTCCAAAGATCATGGGCTGTCCCGATAGCCTCCTCGGTTCTATTGTTGAAATTATTTCCGAATGAGGGGCCAACCTGACTTTTCAGTTCGACAGCGGCAATCAGCTCCCCTTTGTAGAGCACCAACAAATCCCACAATTTTGTTGGTCGAAAATAACCAGGCAATGTCAGCATTCTGCTGCTCTGATGTATTTCAGCATGTGAGAGTCCATTAGCCCTGACGACATCGAGTATCAAGGCCAAAAAACCATCCATGTTCTTTCCAGCAGTTACGCCCGCCCGCTCGCCTTGGTCGGCATTACCTGACTCTATCTGTTTCTGTCTTGCTGCTTCACGGTTACCCCAAAATGCTTTCACTGCCTCTCGGGCTTTTTCTTCGTAGTTGACGAGATCAAGTGCCATTTATTCTCCATTACCCCCGAGGGATGATCGTTCTTCGCGGCTCAAGCCGTAAAGCTTGAATACTGCCAAATTACATGCTTGTACGTCTCTCTTGATGGCAGCTTCGGCCAGCTCACGACGCATCGGTTCAGACACATCCTCCCACCTTGGGATACGAATCCGGCGCAGGTACTGCGCTTGAAAGCGCAAGAATCCTCCCCGCATTTTCGTTGAATAGGTCGCCACGAATAGACGTGTGACGGCGGACATCAGCACTGCCTGCAAGGCCCTCAAATCCCAGTCATCGGACGTAACGTAATAGAGGTTGTGATGTGGATATAACTCACCGCCTTCATAAACAATATGAGCCTCACCCTTGATGTCTGGAATCAGTAGCTTCGGCCTTGTGGCTAGTGCCGGAGTAATGCGGTCAATCGTACGATACCACCTAGCAGGTGCTTTTTTCGCACAGTGCCGCCCTGCAATTACCTCTCGTCTAGCCTCAAGGTAGCGCCGTAAACGCGGGTATTCGTCGAGATCAACCAGTCCGGCGGACTCGGCAAAGGGGTTGACTACACCTTGCCCACGCCACTGCACCTCACCACTCATGATGTCCTTTGTTGTCACCAGCGGAAGCTTACGGTCTGGCTCTACATCAAGCGTCTCGAACTCTCCTATGAACGCCTTATCAGCACCAGTCGCAACACCGATCCCAACCTTACATCCCACATCTTCTAACAGAGGAAAAACACTCTCCAGGCGACGAATAAGCGCCATCTGGTCGGATGACTCCAGCAACCACGGCTCCGCGCCGTTAGTCACGCGAGCAAGTTCGCGTACTTGGCTGGGTCCTTTCGGCAATGTAGGGGCTGTAAGCAAACCAGCCAACGTGCTCAGCGTCGCCCGGTCAATGTCCGGACGGTGAGCGATGCGCGTTGCTCCTGGAATTTCACGGCTGATAATAGTGATGGCAGGATAGGCGATCACAGCAGAGTGGAAAGCCGGTGTGTCCACCATGTCGACATAAAGTTTTAGATGGAAACCCTCAGCTACAAGGCTGCGCAGCGGCCCACCATAGCGGTTCTTCATCCAGCGATCCGCGCAGATGAAGCCCAAGTTGCCACCATCCGACAATACCGATAACGACCGTTCGATAAAGGGAATATAAATATCGGCCCGGTCAAACATCGTTAGATAACGACTGCGGTATTCGGCAAGCAGCGGTGCCGGGATCAACTCCTGACGGACATAGGGCGGGTTGCCTACCACGAAATCAAACTGCCCTTCGAGTGGTGCCAGCAGGAAATCCCCCTGTGACAGCCAGCAGTCAGCCAAAGCAGTCGAAGCATCCTCAGCGATCCCGTGGCGATTGAGCAACGCGACAACAGCGGTATAAGTGCTGCGAAAGGTTTCGTGATGCAACTCCACCGCTCGAATCGCATCAGCCAGTTCATCGAATGCAGAACCATTCGGCCTGGCTGCCCGCCATGTGCATAAGAGTCGATCTATGATCGGCAGCAGAAAATCTCCTCCGCCGAAGGATGGTTCTAAAAGCCGCTTTTTATGGAGGGGTTGATCTTCCGTGTATCCAGCTAGATCCAAAATGAAATCAACCACTTCTGGACGCGTAAAAATCGCTCCACGGGCTTCGTGGCCCCCTCCTATCGCCATTGCTTCACTCGCGGCCATAACAGGACAATTAGACTCAGACTCCTGAGCAGACTGTTGTATTTTTTTTGTAGAGCCAACCTCTAACGATTGTTGGAGCATTAAAATTCCTCATTAACGCGGCGTGACGACACCGACGTACTTGTACAGGGTAGTGCGCGAAATGCCATAACGGCGGGCAACCTCGGCCACCTGAATATCTGGATCGCGCAATAACGCCTTGATTTCTCGCACTTGCCGGTCGTCTAACTTTGGCTTACGCCCCCCGAGCCGCCCACGAGCACGAGCTGCTGCCAGCCCGGCCTGGGTCCGCTCCCGAATCAAGCTACGCTCGAACTCAGCAAGCGCCGCAAAAACATGAAACTGCAGCTTGCCCGCAGCGCTTCCGGTCTCGATCTGTTCGGTCAGGCTCTCAAAATGCACACCAAGCTGCTCCAGGTCCGCAACAATCGTTACTAAGTCAGGTAGACTACGCCCGAGCCGATCAAGTCGCCACACTACGAGGGTATCCCCTTCTCGAAGTGCCTTACGACACTGATCAAGCTCAGGACGAGCGGCATTCTTACCGCTGATCGCTTCCTCGTAGATCACGCTACACCCAGCCTGCGCGAGCGCATCGCGTTGCAAGTCTAAGTGCTGGTCGTCCGTCGAAACGCGGGCGTATCCAATGCGTTGATTCATTGGCATTCTCAACATTGAAAACTTAACGGGTATATTAACAGAGCAGAATAGCCAGAGAAATGAAAAAATGCGGTGGTTCTCTATGTCCGGAAAACCACCGTTTAGTGAACACCGTGAAGAAAAATTTAGCCGCTAAAATAATAGGGCGACCAATTGGTCGCCCCATATCCCTAGCGTACGATATTGTCATGATTCAGACCTCGGCATAACAATCTTGGTCATGACCTTACCCATTTCCTCCTGCGTCGCCTCGATCTTACTGAGAACAGCAAGGATTGTTGACTGGCCGAACTGGGCAGTTCGTACGTCATCGGTTAGCCATAGCTTCAATAGGCCGCCCAAACGGCCAAGGTCGCCGTTGATTCGAGCCAACTCCCGGACCTGTTCATAATCCACCACACCCGAGATGTGATACCCCTGACCGACTTCGCGTAGATATCGCGCAGCACTCATACCAGCTCGCTTTGCCTGAGTCTCGATTTGTTCCTTTTCCTCGGGCAGGCAGTACACCTTGATAGGTGTACTGCTCTTCCTCGTTATTCGTTTTTTCTCATCGTTCATCATCTTTTGCCTTACCTCCTTGTCACCTGGCGGATAGTGTCCAACGCCAGTTCGAAGTCCTCCGGCGTCGCTCGGCCAGTTTCAGCATGGTAGTAAAGGATGGTGAACATATTGGCGACCGCCTCCGCGACGGGCGAAAACTGCCGGGCGGTTTCCTGGTCAATGAACTCCAAGGCGGCCAGCTCGGTTGCGGCCTGATGAATTGCTTGCTGAACTTCGATATTATGCGTGGTTGTCATGTGTCACCTCTCTGACAGGTGGTATGTGAAAATGCGGGCCGGTGCACCATCACCGGCCCGTGTGCTTTCTATAAGCCGGTATTGGAAAACCCGGCCACTTCTGAAAACGGGGTTTTCCCGGTTCCAGCCCCTGCGTCATTGCTGATGCGTGTGCTGCTCGATGCCTCCATTCGGCCAGTAGGGTCCGGGCGATTCACAAAAGCCGCAATCTCCGCGTATGTGTCTTTCTCTTCCTCGGTCGATGGTTCGACAACCGGCACAAAATCGGCTTCTGTGCGGGGTTCCTGGACTTTGTCGAGCATATCCAGGGCAGCCATGAAATTACGTTCTTTCATCGTCTTATCTCCTTACGTATCTTGCCGATCGCGGTTCACAAAGCTGGCAACCTCTTCATTACGTTCCTGCTGGCGTTCCTGGGCAAACGAAACGTAGCCCCCGACGTCGAAGGTGTGCTTTTCCTGGTCGCGTGCTTGCCACTCAGCGTGTGACTGGCGGGCCTTGTCCTGGTCCTCGCTGGACAGCGCATCAAAGCCGCCTGTTTGGTTTACCCAGCCGCAGCCGTTGCCACCGCTCAAGCTATCGCCGTCGAACGATGCGGTATCACTCACCTGATCAGCGCTACCAGCATCGTTATCACTCTTTGGCTCCATGCTTTCACGAATTGAGGATGCCAGGCGTCCTCCGGCAGTCTGATTAGCCTTGTTTTGAAAACTACTGGCCATCTTTGCCCCGACCCCTTTAGCAAGCTCGCCAGCCGTTCCGACTGCTAGAGAAGCTGCCCGACCAAACCCACCGCCAGAGCTGGAACTACCCGCTCTGGAAAAACCTGCTGCCTGGGAAAATGGCGTATCACCCGTGCTCGCGTTATTGCTGTCAGTGGTGCTACCACCCCAGCTTTCGCCGGTATCACTAGAGCTACCGCCGAAGCTCGGCATGTCTCCACCGGCCATACTGGATTGCGCCTTTTGAAAGGCTGCTTTTACAGCACTAGCTCCACCGGCCATATTAGTCGCCCCGGACATTGCAGCGCTTCCAAGCGCAGCACCACCCGATGCGACGGCTGCACCGGCACCGACAGCACCACCAATCAAGGCCCCTGCACTGAATGAACTACCAGCGCTCGCAGCAGCACCACCGCCAGGGATCAAACCTGCAACCACGTTTGGTACGGAGTTAACGAGAATAACCATGACAAGGGACACAACGAAAATGACCAACAATTCGTCCATTGGCGCACCTTCTGAAAGGTCGGAGTGATAACCATCGATAATAGAAATAGCGATCCCAACCAGCAGTGTCATTGTCATGATTTTGAGTGCTATACCGGCCACACTCCTGAAATAGTTGACGGCAATGTCAGAGGTCCAGCGCGAGCCACCGAAGCCCAATACAAAAATCCCTGCGTAAGCAATAATCCATGCCGTAACTAGGGCAAGAAGAACGTTGGCCGCGACAATGGCCATGCATGCCAATATGGCAAGCGTGGTTAGGAAGATGGACAAGTTGTCCATAGGGCTAGTGATGCTATAGCTGCTCGCTGCCTTAGCGATAATGTCAAACGCAATATCTATCGGCGTGGACGGATTTAACCCCCTTGGCAGGCCGGATGCTTCAGCCGCGATATTCCTCAACGAGTTGATAATATCCATTGCAAAGCCAGGCCCATTGATCAACAGCCACCAAAAGAACCCGGTAGTAATGGTGAAGCGGGTAAACTCAGCGAAGAATTCGCCAAGGTCGGCTTTGCGCAATGCCATCATGCCGAACGTCCAGACCATTGAGATAACAACCAGTGTCCAGAATAACCAGGACGCATGATCAGTAATTGTTGTCGCCCAATTTGAGCTTTCGGTTAAAAAACGGTCCGAAACTTCATTCAACACACCGCCTTTATCTATTTCGGCAAAAGCGGCTGGTGAAATGGAAGCAAAGGGCAGTACTGCCCCAAAGCGAAGAAGTACTGTTTTCATATCAGAACTCCTTGCTCTTAGAGCGATCCACCGGTTCTTTCAGGCTATCGTAGATAGTCCCGTCCTGTTTTTCGCACTGCTCTTGCTGTGGGTTTGCTTTTTCGCAGTTTTCTTCCTTCTCACTACATCCCGCCATGAGGGACAAAGAAAGTAGGAGTGTCAGCATTTGCATCATGTATTTCATGCTTAGTACTCCTTGCTGTGAGAACGGTTGACTGGCTGTGACAGCCCCTCATAGAGCTTATCGCGTGAAGCCTGATATTGAGCTTCGCGGTCAGCATCTGCCTGCATTCGAGTGCCAACGGCATTCTGCTGAGCAATCAGCAGGCTACGGATTTGCAGGAGCTGGTTGGCCTGGTTGCTGGCGAGCTGGTTGGCGTACCCGATAGCGGCCAGTTGGCCGTCCGCGCCCTGGGCGGCAGATTGCAGACGCTGGAGTTGTCTAGCGTCGGCCTGCAAGTTGTCTTGCTGCTGCTCCAAACCCTTAAACAGCGCGTCGTTGGCTTTCTTCTGCGATTCAGACGCCAGGCGGCGGTTCTCGGCCATCGCGGCCCGTTCGGCATCGCTGCACCCCGCCGACGAGAAACAAGGCGAGCTGCGGTAATAGGCCACGTCCTGGAACTTACCCAGGTAAGCATCGAGGCTGCCAAGCTGATTTTGGTAATAGGCGAGTGTGTTGGTCGCCTGGTTCAGATCGTTGATCGTGCGTTGCGCCTGGTCCCAAATATGGGCAGCCGGGGCCATCGTGTTTTGCAGTTGGTTTTCATACTGCTGGAGTTGGGTTTGGTATTCCTGAATCTGCTTGAGCGTCTGCGCGACGGCTTCCATCGCGGACATGATGTTTTGCGATAGGTTGGTGCCATCAACTACAGGAATACCAGCATAGGTAGGCTGAAAAGTGCAGGCCGTCATGGCGACAACCAGAGTAATTTTAGCGGCTAAATTTTTTCTTTTCACATTTTGCATTCGTTGTTCTCCATTACCAATGAATGCTTTATCGTGCCTTTCAATGCATAACGTATAAGCCCAATAATTGGACATAAAAGTTGACATGGAGAAATTTAATCCAACAACTCCTACGGCGGCAGCCAATGGCCTCGCAGAGCAGGATTACCGTTGAGCGCCCCGGCGCGAATAAGGTAAGTGAAGAAGGAACCGCCGACTTGTCGGTGGGCCTACTTCACCTATCCTGCCCGCACCACAGCGTTGATTCTTGCGCGTACGGTATGTGCATTTCTGTGCAGTAACATGTTTATTCCTGTGCAAACCGTGTTTTTCCGAGTAAATCGACACTTACAGCGGTATTACAGCGCACTTATAGCGACTCAACAGCGCTAAAATAGTGGTCTAGCAGCGTTTTGAGATGACCACTTTCCTCGTCATTCACTACACACAAAAACACAGCTTTCCTGTGAGTTCCCTCATGTAGCCACCTTGCTTGAAATCCCGCCCCTCAAATGTCAATGAAACACGTGGGCATCCGACACATTGCTTTTTTTTACAAAGACTTCCATAACATCCTATCCACTTGGCGGCCATTTCATTGACTGTTTGGGGTCGGTATTAGTTGAGGCATTCTTGTTGCGCCGCGCGCTCACCTTCAGACAGGTTCCGAGCACGATGTATATGCGAATAGGAAATGTAGCGTTGTAGTATGTTGTATGGTGCTACTACATACTACAAACTGCACACATTTACAGAATGCTACTGGCTTAAGTGGCTATTCATCTTGATGAATTGAATACGGCTTTCTGAGCCGCCCAGAGAGGCGCTTCAGGCATCGCCTCCGGCTACCCCTAGTCGGCCTCTGAACGACGCTCCTGGAGCTTATAAGGCGGCTTTGGTCGTCCTTCGGACGGATTGAACGCCAAGAAGAGGTGATAGCCCTTAGCGAGGAATCAGAATCGGCCACCCTCTTGGCGTTAAAACATCGGCCAAAGGCCGATTGAGTTGGCAAGGCATGAACGCGCCATTCAGGCGCGGGCTATGCCGCGCATGATGGATATTCTTTGGAATATCTTGGATCAATTTCCAAAACAGGCCGGAAAGCCTCGCCCTGCAAGCGTTTGCGCGATTGAAGTGGGTACCGTTATGCCGGGGATGGGATACCGTTATGCCGGGGGACGGGTACTATTATGCCGGGGATGGGTGCTGTCACGCCGGGGGCTGGCTTGGTTGGCCCCTGGCCGCCTAATCTCCCATTTTCCTTTGGCGTATTCATGTACAATCCAGCCCACTGAAATAAGTTCAGTCAACGCTTTTCGGGCCGTCTGACGACGCTTTTTCAAGGTGTTGGGGTTCTTCGTTGCATCCGGCCAAACGTAGTTGCAAAGAGTATTCAGTTCTACCCGTCCAGATTTACCGGCATCAATCCAGCCCGATAATCGCTGATGTATTAATCGAGCAGGATCGGTCTGTAGCGCCCGAACCTCAGTCATGTCGAGCCGAGTATGTGGACGCTCTCCCATTACAGCCTCTGCTAATCGAGGGTTTAGGCTGACAAACAGTTTACCTTCCCGGTCGTCGCTGACGTAATCGGACAAGATGCGGAAACCCTGACGCTGCCCGTTACGCTCCACAATGACCGATACTGCCCATAGGCGCTCGATGCTATCGCGGATAGTTTTGAACTGGCTGCCTCCATCGTCGGCATACCCAAGTTCTCGGGCCAGTTGTCGAAAGCTGCCCTTGGCAACCATTGCATCCTTCTCAACCGCGTCCCACTTCAGGTCTAGCAAGAGACGCAATTGCTGCCCAACTTCTGACTCTGTTTCGTTTCGCAGCACAATCCCGCGTCCCCCATCACCAGAAATTGCGGCCATAGCCACAAGCCCTTGTAGGATGCGAAGATCATCAACACCTAGAGGCTCAGGCCCCCAGAAACGTATCGAATCCTCGCCATGGGTATAGGTTACGTCCAGCTTGAGCCGCTTTCGCTCTCCACGCTTCAGACTACGGAACAAGCCAGGAGCCAGGCAGTGAGCTGGATCATGTCGAACATGGGTAAGATCAAAGCTCATCACGTGACCTCACCTTAGATTTCTTGAATGGCAGCACGCCATTGGCTACGCGCTGCCTCTCCAGCACGGCAGGTTTGAGCACACCGCCCTCGTGACGCCGGAACCAACGCTCTGCGAAAGGGGAGCCATAATTCGCCTTGCTCACGCCATAGCGAACGAAGTACCCCCGCTGACTATCATCAACACCCCATTCCTCAGCCTCGGTTTGCGTCATGCCAGACAGGTACGATTGCCAGCGAATGTTATCGACCAGAACAGACGACCCACGGCTGGCCTGTTGCTGGTCACCCGCACCAATCATGGCGGCGCTCTTACTGGCATGGTGCAAAAATACGATAGAGCACCCTGTATCGGCGGCGATGGCTTCCATACGTCCGATCACTTGCGCCATTGGACCGCTAACGTTTTCATCTTCGATGTGGAAACGACGTAAGGTGTCCAGGATCATAAGGCGGCGACCCGCAGCCGCTCGCTTAAGGCCATCGAACCAATCGAGACACATAATGTTGGGGCACCTTCCTATCAGCGGCTCAATCAGCAAGCCTTCAGCAACAGCTTGCCGCTGCTCGGCGGTGAGATGCGCTCCAAGCGCATGTAAGCGGTGATGGATAGCAGCGGGAGGATCTTCTGCGGGAAGATAGATAACTGGCCCAACAGGAAATTCTCCGACTTCCAGCAAGTCTGGGCCTCCAGCGATCTGCATGGCAAGCTGTAAGGCCAGCATGGATTTTCCGGCACCACCTGGTGAAACCAAGGCTCCTACCGTACCGGAAACCATGTTAGGTAAAACATAATCAAGAGGCGGCGGCGTTTCCGAAAAGGCCGCCATAAGATCAAGGGCCATAATGTTAGGCCCCTATGGTGTTGCCAGGCCGAGTAGCCTGGATTCCTGAAGACTTACGCTCCTCAATCCACTGCTCTACTTCCGACAGGTCCCACGCGACGTTTCTGCTGGTAAGTGCAATTCGGCGAGGGAACTCACCCCGCTTCTCCAAGTTATAAATTGTCCGTGAGGAGAGCGGAATCATCTCCAATAGCACTTTTCGATTGATCAGCGTCTTGTTTGCCATTGCTTGCATACTTGTGCCTCCACTTACTTATGAAAGCCCTATGGTGCCCAGCAATGCCACTTGATTAAGCCTATAAATTGGATAAAATGGTTGACATGGAAAGTGAAGAGCAAGCAAAAAAGCGACTTGGCAATTACTATATAGCTATCTGGAATGGTTGTGATCCAGATATTGCCAGCGCCATCCGCCAGTTCCGAGATAGCTGGAAACCATATTCCGCAGCATCCCGGCGCTACCCCATTCATCGGCTAATACATGAGCTGATAGACCCTGCTGTAACCGCATACAGGGAAACACTCCCGCCTGACTACCTGGTACACATGCCTGGTTCAACAGAGGTATCTTTCAGCGAGATGGCTCAACTGGTTGGGTTTGATGCAGCCGTCCGCCTACAACGCCATCTTCTAAGAGCGTTTATAAAAACAAAAGACCAACAGACCACAACAGATCAACGGTTTATCGCAACACATGAATCACTGATTCAGTTAGTTTGGGATTGCGCATGCAAGCAACCAGTAAAGTCTTCGATGCGAGCCATCAACGGAACATCGAGAGGGTTAAATGACAAGCGCCGCCACAGTTTTTGTCGTTTCTGTGGTTCTCCGACTACGCTAACATCTTTCTCGGATAACAAATCCCAATTGCGTGGTAGCAATGATGTTCTACGTCTAAGCAACTTGTACTGTATAAAGCACCAACCAAAATTACCAAATGGGGCTTGGAATCCTTTATATAAGCAAGCGACACGCTCCATTGCGCAGTTTGACATTGAATTAGAAAGAATCAGCAAACAATGCGCCAACCGCTCTAGGCCTTTGATGTCAGGAGACACACTGGTCGATCAATACTTCCTTCAGCTTATGCTAGGGAAAACTTTACAACCAGCAGACAAGGCAGAATTACGCGATCTTGCCCGCAGGATGGTGGACTCTAAGCTATCGGACGCCAAGAAAAAAATGCTGGTACTCAAGCGAGCCGGGTTTAATCAGGCAGAGATCGGAAAACAAATACTGAACGCCAAGCAGCAGCCAATGACGCGCCAAGCCGTGTCTAAAGCGTTGGCGTCAGTTCGAAAAGAATTCCTGCTAGAAACTTAGAAAGCGACCAAGAGAAATTTTAGCAGCTAAAATTCCTGACTCGAACTTGGCCGGGTACGCTAAGTCCTGCTTGTGATATAGAAAACAACCCAAAACGATGCGCAGCATAGCTACCATCTTCCCCTCCCTCGACAATACTGCTCTTATTTTGTATTACGCAAATGTACAAATGCTCAAACTGGTGGCATTGCCCAAAGCTGCTCCAGGTCCACGTCATCACTGCTCGGGCGATGCTCCTTAAGAAGCGGATCGATTTTCAGGATCATAGGCAAGTCAAATGCTGTTCCAGTTACCACACAGCACCCCTTAGCAAGAGTTGGTATAAGGCCTTTAGAACCCGAGTCCAAAGTACTGATGGTGTTGTCTAGCAACATGAGATCACGATCATTTACTAACCGATGTATGAAGAAATTATGAATTTGTGAAATGATGGTAGGTGAAATGTCTGCGGGCCGTTGGCTAGAGAGGGTTAGATAGACGCCGTACTTTCTTCCCTCTTTGATAATTTCTTCAAACAGCTCAAGCCGGTAGTCCTTCCATATTTCATGCTCACGAGTCGATTGCTCGGACAGGATATTGTGAGCTTCATCAATAATTATGTGAAGAGTCCTAGTTGGCGGACTCTTCAAATTCTCGGAATCCTTGTGGTTCGTGTAAAAATTCTTAGCAATAAGCAATGGCAAAATCTTTTTGATTTCATTCTTGCACTTCTTAAGGGAGATAACATGCAAGAGGTGTGGCGGCGATGGAACATTCACGACTTCAAGGACATTACGAAGAGCATTGATAGACGACTTGGCTCTTGCTAGAACAGGCTGAATGTGCTCGTACTGAGCATAGCCAAAGACGACATCTGAACAAAGTTGAAGATAACACCTCAAAACTAGTTCATTGAACTGGTCGATCTCATTGAGATCCACATGCTCATCGATAACAGGCTTAATATTGGCCTCAAACCCGGCCCCATTGGAGTTATAGAAAGTACCATTGGCGTGTCTGAAGTACTTTTCTTTAGTATGGAAAATAATTCCTTTCAGATAATCCTGTAATGGCTTACATTCAACCATCCTCGCAATTTCTCGACTCAATTCCAGGGCATCCGCCTGAGCCTTTCCTGTGCTAAATACTTGTTCAAAGACCTTCTCAAAATAACGCTTAATAGGAACATCTTTAAACTTCGCCTTTCCTGATAAAACGCGGCGAAGAAACGGCTGCTGCGTATTTGTCGTAGCTTGGAACAGGAGGCTCAGGGTTTCAACATCCCAGAAGTGGGCAGCTTCAATCTTAAATTTATCCCCGCCTTTCTTTGAATCAAGTTGTATTACCTGCTTATCCTCAGCAGGAAGGATCTGCCCCTCAGTATACTCTCCATTAAAGTCAATTATGACGAATTGACTCTTCCTCTTGAGGGCTGGTAGTTTCTCGCTAAACAGCGTGGTATAGAGTTTTGCCAGCGTATTGGATTTACCACTACCCGTGTTACCAAATATTCCAAGATGGCTATTGAAGATGCGTGTCCATGGAAGATTTATGGGCACATTCTCTTTGAGCATTGTTCCAATAGAAAAGTTGGTTTTTCCTCCAGCGCTGTAAATAGCACCCACCACAGACTCACCTATCAAGGAAGCTTTGTCCCTGATCATTGGCATGTATTTCACGCCTTCATGGAACTTTCCATCTACAATATAGCCAATGGGCCGAACATCAACCTTTCTGACGTACTGGTTTTTTTCCGCATCAGCCTCAAGCTTCTTTTCATCGAGATACTCGCCCTCAACGAGGCAGACAATATCAATGAAACCTCGCTGGATAGACACGTGCTCTCTGAGTGAAACACCTCTATATTTCAGCCCGTCATAAAAGATAGTTTCTTGGCTAGAATCTTCGAAAATGCGAAGAGAAATGCGAATACCGCTGACGGCAATGACTTCGCCCACGATGATACTCATTGCTCGTCCTTATCTAAAAGGGTTTCGTAATTCTCAGGTTTCAGTGAGAATATGTATTTATTAAAGTTGGTAAAATTCAGCTTTTCACCATCAGGTGGACCAATAACTTTGACGTTTTTCCAAAGCTTGAATTCCTCTCGCATACTTTTTGTGCTGCCCTGGCTATAGCAGCAAATGAAGGTCTGAAGCTGTGGATTCGACAAAGAGCGTTGCACAAGCCTCAAAATATGCTCGTCAGCAAATGAAAAACCGAAGGTGATGAGAATAGAGTTTGGTTTTTCCAGTTCGTAGCTCAATAATCTGAGCATCTGGTAGTAGTGTTCCTCAAAAACAGTTTCATGAAACTTCCACTTTGTCGGATTTACGATGGGGAGCTTTTCATATTCTTGCCAGAAGTTATCTATCTGCTGGCGACTAAAAGTAACAGGAGGTATATTTTCTGTCACACCATCTTTCGCGACAAGAAAATTAGAGAAATCATGGATGTTCGAGGCAATATCTTCATTAAGTAGATTGCCAAACTCGTTTGTATACCCTACCTCAATCTTGTCACCACTTTTTGACCAGTATACAGAGCCATGAAGATGGATTATGTTGAGCTGAGGTATACCGTAATTAGTTCGCTCAAAGATACCCGTCTGACATTGAAAAGTACTAAAGTTCTTGGAATGCAAATACTTCCTATGAAAACCCGACGTGCCATCATTTACCACAAAATCATGCGACCCCTTCTTGAGCAGACTATCTGCCGCGTGAGTCAAGCATCCGTCATAGTTAGTCGTAAAGATATTAATCTTACGATTCAGGCCCTGCCTACGATCCAACAATCCCAACAGGGTTGTTAAAAACAACTCGTAGTTATCAAGGTTGGTCTTTCCTTCATACGTAGCAACAGCGTCAGGTTTAAAGTTCTGAACAGGATATATGCACGTATTGTAGTAGTGCATGAATAAGGCGGTCTTCTTTTCCAGACAATTTTCAAAATTTGTAGCGAGCGTTTCAATTGTTTCCTTCTCTCCCTTCGCGTTTTTTATTCCTAGCGCAAGCGTTGGAAACAGATCTGCTGAAGCACCAGAACCAATCAGAATGTTGATGTTCTTGTTATATACATCTAGTGGCTCAATAGATTCAAACATTCTTTATCCCTTTTCTTTTTTCGTAAGATTGCGTCAGCATAGATCGACAATCCTTTGAAATATTTATCATTCGCTCTTGCCTGAAACTAGAACCTGGAAAGCTTTCTTGTCGCAACCAACGGTACATGTCACAGTAAATCTAGGTCACTCATGCTGTCCACTCATCAATCATATCCGCCCAGTCCTGCAACATAGCTGTACGCTGATCACGATACTCGGCTTTGTTATATATCGCCCTCACGCCTTTTTGCTCATGTGCCAGGCATTTCTCTATCCAGTCGGTGTTGTAGCCAGCTTCATGGAGCAAGGTACTGGCTGTGCGCCTCAGATCGTGGGGGCCAAATTTAGCAAGCGGTTGCCCTTCTTTCTGAGCCAGCTTGTACGTCATGGTCATGACGCGGTTGAGCGTAGCACTGCTCATGGGTACGTCAGAATCGTAACGCGATGGCAGAACATACTCCGATCCTCCGGAGAACGTCTTCAAAGCGATGAAGATGTCCATGGCCTGCCTGGATAGAAACACCAGGTGAGGGTTTCGTCGCTTCATCCGCTCCTTGGGAATCGTCCAGAGCGCTTCGCTGAAGTTGATCTCACTCCAGGTGGCATTCGTCAGCTCGCTTTTGCGCACCATCGTCAACAACAGCAGCTTAACCGCTGCCCGGATTGATGGCGATGTACCAATACGCCCCATGTACTGGTACATCAGTCTGATTTCCTCGGGCGTTAGGGTACGGTCTCGCGGCTCAAACCTGGCAATGCTTGCTGGCCTCACCAGGTCTGCCGGGTTCTCAACCTTCTGGCCTCGCTCAGTGGCCCAGCGGTATACCTGGAGTACAATCTCACGCGCATGGACCGCCGTAGCAGGAGCGCCCCGCTCCACAATGGCGTCGGTTAGCGCCCGCAAATCTTCGTGGGTGATTTCTGTCAGCTTCTGATTGCTGAATTTCGTTTCCAGCTCTCGCGTATAGACCGAGCGACGCATATCACGGGTAGAGTCGGCCATCTGGTAGCCACGTAGCCACTTTTCCGCCCAGGCACCAAAGGTTTCAGCCCCTTTCACACGCGCCTTGTCGCGGGCCTTCTCCTTAGCTGGCGACTTCCCATCTGCGACCATCCGTTTAGCCTCACCTAGTCGCTCACGGGCTTCTGCCAGAGTGATGCCCCCAACGCCGTAGCGGCCAAAGGTGATTGTCTCTTGCCTACCATGGATCGAGTAGTTGTAACGAAATGAGATGGAACCGGCAGGGGTGACAGCCACATAGAGGCCATCCCGATCATTCACCTTGTAGAGTTTATCCCTCGGCTTGAGGTTGCGCAGCTTGGTATCGGTAAGCAAGAGTCTTATCCTTCTTCGATTCCGATACCATGCTGAAAGACCACCCAAAAATCAGACAATAAAACCAATAAAAACAGTTAGTTAATTAATTTCGATACCATGAACACACAGGATCAAGCAGCATGGTATCGGCTATCACTCATGGCATCATGTCTCGATAATACCACCTTGGATACCACGCTCAAGCGGTGCTTCCCGCTGCCATTAGCTGCCAAACACTGCCAGACACAAAAACAAAAAAGCCCATGAAAACATGGGCTTAATTATCATTTAATGCCAGTTAGTACCAGCTAATGCCTAACGTGTGATCATTCCCACTCAATCGTCGCCGGGGGCTTGGACGAGATGTCGTAGGTCACCCGGCTGATGCCGGGGATCTCGTTGATGATCCGGCTGGAGACCAGCTCCAGGAACTCGTAGGGCAGGTGCGCCCAGCGGGCGGTCATGAAGTCGATGGTTTCCACGGCACGCAGAGCCACCACGTACTCGTAGCGGCGGGCGTCACCCACCACGCCCACTGACTTGACCGGCAGGAACACGGCGAAGGCCTGGCTGGTCTTGTGGTACAGACCGGCAGCACGCAGCTCTTCGATAAAGATATGGTCCGCCAGACGCAGGGTGTCGGCATATTCCTTCTTCACTTCACCGAGGATGCGCACGCCCAGCCCCGGCCCCGGGAAGGGGTGACGGTAGACCATGTCGTAGGGCAGACCCAGCTCCAGGCCGATCTTGCGCACTTCGTCCTTGAACAGTTCGCGCAGGGGCTCGACCAGCTTGAGCTTCATGTCTTCCGGCAGCCCACCCACGTTGTGGTGGCTCTTGATCACGTGGGCCTTGCCGGTCTTGCTGGCGGCGGATTCGATCACGTCCGGGTAGATGGTGCCCTGGGCCAGCCAGTTGGCGTTTTTCAGCTTGCTGGCCTGGTCGTCGAAGATATCGATAAAGGTGTTGCCGATGATCTTGCGCTTCAGCTCGGGATCCGCTTCGCCGGCCAGTTTGCCGAGGAAGTTGTCTTCCGCGTCCACGCGGATCACTTTCACGCCCATGTTGTCGGCGAACATTTCCATGACCTGGTCACCTTCCTGGTGACGCAGCAGGCCGTTGTCGACAAACACGCAGGTGAGCTGGTCGCCGATGGCCTTGTGCAGCAGCGCTGCCACCACGGAGGAATCCACCCCGCCGGACAGGCCCAGGATCACCTCGTCGGTGCCGACCTGCTCGCGGATGGTGTCGATGGCATCGTTGATGATGTTACTCGGCGTCCACAGGGCTTCGCAGTCACACAGCTCGCGCACGAAGCGCTCCAGCAGACGACCGCCCTGCAGGGTGTGGGTCACTTCCGGGTGGAACTGGATGCCATAGAAGCGTTTTTCATCGTTGGCCATGCCGGCGATGGGGCAGCTGCCGGTGGTGGCGGTCGCCACGAAACCGGCCGGCATCTCGCCGACACGATCACCATGGCTCATCCACACGTCCAGGTATTCCTTGCCCTGCTCTTCGTGATCGACGATGCCGTCCAGCAGGCCGTTCTTTTCCGCCTTGGCGACCCGGGCGTAGCCGAATTCGTGCTTTTCACCGGCAATCACCTTGCCGCCCAGCTGCTCGGCCATGGTCTGCATGCCGTAGCAAATACCCAGCACCGGAATGCCGGCCTCGAATACCGCATCGGGGGCACGGGGCGTTTCGGCGGCGGTGACAGACTCCGGGCCACCGGAAAGAATGATGCCCTTGGGCGCAAACTCGCGGATTTCCTCGGCGGTCATGTCGAAGGCACGGATTTCACAGTACACGCCGATTTCCCGCACCCGGCGGGCGATCAGCTGGGTGTATTGGGAACCGAAGTCCAGAATCAGGATGCGCTGGGCATGGATATCTTGCATGGCTCGCTTTCCGCTGGCGCCTGGCTGGCAGGCTGTAAATACAAGGGCCGGCTACGCCGGCCCTGAATCGTTAACGCTGACACTCGATGGCGGGCTTCAGCCTACCGGGTAGTTCGGCGCTTCCTTGGTGATTGTCACATCATGCACATGGGATTCTTTCATGCCCGCGTTGGTGACTTTCACGAATTCCGGCTTGGTGCGCATCTCTTCGATGGTGGCACAGCCGGTGTAGCCCATGGAGGCGCGCAGGCCGCCCATCAGCTGGTGAACGATGGCGCTCATGGGGCCCTTGTAGGGAACCCGGCCTTCGATACCTTCCGGCACCAGCTTCTCGATGCCGGCGGCGGCATCCTGGAAGTAGCGGTCGGAGGAACCGGTAGAGCCGGACATGGCGCCCATGGAGCCCATGCCCCGGTAGGCCTTGTAGTAGCTACCCTGGAACAGCTCCACGTCGCCGGGCGCTTCTTCGGTGCCGGCCAGCAGGGAACCGATCATGATGGCGCTGGCTCCAGCGGCCACGGCCTTGGCGATGTCACCGGAGAAGCGGATGCCACCATCGGCAATCAGCGGTACGCCGGTGCCTTTCAGGGCTTCCGCCACATCGGAGATGGCCGTGATCTGCGGCACGCCGATACCGGCCACGATGCGGGTGGTACAGATGGAGCCCGGACCGATACCGACTTTTACCGCATCGGCGCCGGCGGCAACCAGATCCCTCGCAGCAGCAGCGGTGGCAATGTTGCCGCCGATCACCTGCACCTCGGGGAAGTGTTTCTTCACCCAGGCCACCCGGTCGATAACGCCCTGGGAATGGCCGTGGGCGGTATCCACCACGATCACGTCAACACCGGCTTCCACCAGTGCGGCCACGCGCTCGTCGGTACCGGCACCGGTGCCGACGGCGGCGCCTACTCGCAGACGACCCTGAGAGTCCTTGCAGGCGTTGGGATATTTGGCGGCTTTCTCGATGTCTTTCACGGTGATCATGCCGCGCAGTTCGCCTTTATCGTTGACTACCACGACTTTTTCGATGCGATGCTTGTGCAGCAGGGCCTGAACTTCATCCGCGCCAGCGCCTTCCTGCACGGTCACCAGCCGGTCCTTGCCGGTCATGATGTCCTGCACGCACTGGTCGTAGTTGGTGATGAAGCGGGTATCACGGCTGGTGACAATGCCGACAACCTCATTGCCTTTCACCACCGGCACACCGGAAATGTTATTGGCTTCGGTAATGCGCAGCAGCTCGGCCACGGTGGTTTCCGGGCTCACGGTGATGGGATCTTTCACCACGCCGGATTCGTATTTCTTTACCATGCGCACGTTACGCGCCTGGTCGGCTGTATCCATGCTTTTATGGAGGATACCGATGCCCCCTTCCTGCGCCATGGTGATGGCCAGGCGGTGCTCGGTAACCGTATCCATGGCTGCGGACGCCAACGGAATATTCAGAGCAATGTCCCGAGTCAGTTTCGATTTCAGGGACACGTCCTTGGGCAGCACATTGGAATGGGCGGGAACAAGCAAAACGTCGTCAAACGTTAGTGCCTCTTGCGCAATTCTGAGCATATTGCACCGTAGGGAGTGAGGGGGGCCCCTGGCAGGTCCGCCGGGTGGAGCGGCGGCACCTCGAGACAGGCACCCCGTTAAATTAGGCGGGCGATTATACGTCAAGGGCGGTCGGTCACACAATCACCGCTGGCCCACGGCAAAAAAACTCGCTACCCTCCCGCGATGACATTTTCATCCCGCGCTGAACCGCTGTCCATCAGTCAACTGAACCTGGAAGCCCAGGGCCTGCTGGAAGGTTCCTTCCCGCTGATCTGGCTGCAGGGCGAACTATCCAACTTTTCCCGCCCGGCCTCCGGCCATTGGTACTTCAGCCTGAAAGACTCGCGTGCCCAGATTAATGGGGCCATGTTTCGAAATCGCAACCGGCTGCTCGACTTTAATCCCCAGAATGGGCAGCAGGTGCTGATCCGCGCCAAAGTCACTCTCTATGTCCCTCGTGGCAACTTCCAGATTGTCGTGGAACACATGGAGCCGGCCGGTCAGGGGGCGCTGAAGGCACAATTCGACGCCCTCAAGGCCCAGCTGCAGGCGGAAGGCCTGTTCGCTCAGGAACGCAAGCGCGCCCTGCCCGCCTGGCCTACCCAGATCGGAGTCATCACCTCCCCCAGCGGCGCCGCCATCCGCGATATTCTGCAGGTCCTCAAACGCCGCTGCCCGTCCATTCCGGTGGTGATCTACCCGGCGGCGGTACAGGGCGCCGATGCACCGGCACAACTGCGTCAGGCGCTGGATGTGGCGATTGCTCGGGACGAATGCGACGTGCTGATCATCGGCCGTGGCGGCGGCTCCCTGGAGGATCTCTGGGCGTTCAACGATGAAGCCCTGACCCGCGCCGTGGCCGCCTGCCCGATTCCCATTGTCTCGGCCGTGGGTCACGAAGTGGATACCGGCCTTACCGATTTTGCCGCCGACCTGCGAGCGCCGACTCCGTCCGCGGCAGCCGAGCTGGTGAGCCCGGACCTGTCGGTGGTCACGCAACGGCTGGGCGGCCTGCATCGTCGCCTGCGCTGGGTGATGGCCCAGCAGTTGCGGACGCCACAGGAACGTCTGCGCCATCTCAGCCAGCGCTTGCGCTCGCCGCGCCAGTCCCTGGAACAAAGCAGCCAACGGCTGGATGAATTGCAGGGCCGTCTGCAGCGCCATATGCAACAACGGCTGGCGCTAGCGCAAAGCCGCCTGCGCCCCAACCAGCAACGGCTGGCCCGGCTATCGCCGGAACGCCTTTTGGCGGACCGCCAGCAACGGCTGCAGACGCTGGAAAAACGCCTGCCGCAGCCCTTGCTGCGGCTGATCCAGCAGCAGCAGGTGCAACTGGGCAATCTGGGCAAACGGCTGCACACCGCCAGCCCCCTGGAGACCCTGGGTCGTGGCTACAGCATTACCTTCAAGGGGGACGAAGCGGTGCGCTCCGTCAGCCAGTTGCAGGCCGGCGATACCCTGACCACCCGCCTGGCAGACGGCGAAGTCAGCGCCCGTGTTGAGCGTGTTCAGGGGTCAGATAAGGGCTCAGCACCCGAGTAAGCTGCTGACGGCGGAAGGGCTTGGCCAGGTGGGCATTCATGCCCGCCACCATGCAGCGGTCGCGCTCTTCGTCCATGGCATTGGCGGTGAGCGCCACCACCGGGATTGGCGCCCGCCCCCGCTCTCTCTCCCATTGCCGTAACTCGCGGGTGGCTTCCAGGCCATCCATCACCGGCATCTGCACATCCATGAGAATGCAGTCGAAATCCCGCTGACGCACTTTTTCCAAGGCTTCGCGCCCGTTGCTGGCGGTCACCACGGTGACCCCCATGTGCTCCAGCAGCCGCCGCGCCACCAGCAGATTCACATCGTTATCTTCCACCAGCAGTACCAGCCCGAAAAGCAGGCCGCCGACACGGTCTTCCTCGTCGGCGGGCACCGCCAGCGGCGCCGGCGCCTGAGTGCGATAGAGCAAGCGCAAGGACAGGGTAAAGGTACTGCCGCCGCCCTCGTCGCTGCTCACTGTCAGGGTGCCACCGAGCATTTCACTGAGACGGCGGGCGATGGCCAGCCCCAGACCGGTGCCGCCAAAGCGACGTGAGGTGGACGAGTCGACCTGCGAAAAGGCTTTGAACAAATCACTCTGGCGATGCTGGGGAATACCAATACCGGTGTCGCGCACCGCCAGGGCCAGGTCCAGCCAGTCATCGCGAACCTGGGCGGTGGTGATCCCCAGAACCACGCCCCCTTCCTGGGTGAATTTCACCGCATTGGAAATCAGGTTATTGAGCACCTGACGCAACCGGGTGGGGTCGCTGCGCACCATTTTACCAGCCAGCTCCCCGGCGTTTTCCAGGCGCAGATACAGGCCCTTGCTTTCCGCCATGTAGCGGAAGGTGGCCACACAGTTTTCCAGCAGCGGCAGCAGCTCGAAAAACACCGGGTCCAGATCCATGCGTCCGGCTTCGATGCGGGAAAAATCGAGAATATCGTTGATCACATCCAGCAGGTGCCCGGTGGATTCCAGCGCGGCAAGGGTGTATTCGTGCTGCTCTTCGCTCTGCGGGGTTTCTTCCAGCAGTTGCAACATGCCCAGCACCCCGTTCATCGGCGTGCGCAGCTCGTGACTCATCATGGCCAGAAAGTCACTCTTGGCCTGGCTGGCAGACTGTGCCTGACGATGTGCATGACGGAGTTTGTCGATGGCAGTCTGCTGCTCGCGATGCGCCCCTTCCAGGCTGCTGGCAAGCTCGTTGATATCGTCCTGCAGTTCTGCCAACTCGCCGCGCAGGTGACTGCGGCCGCGGACCCGATAATCGCCATTGCGCAGGGTGCGCAACAGGCCGGACAGATAGCCCAGCGGGGAAGCAATCTGGCGGGCCAGGTAATGGGCGATCCAAAGGCCGATGATGGTAGCGAACAGGGCCGGCAACAGGCTTGCCAGCAGGATCTCCTTCTGCCGCGCCAGTAGCCGGGCACTGGACATGCCCAGCACCACTTCGCCGATTCGCTCGGGCTGGCTGTCGCTCTCTGCCCCTTCCAACAAATCGCTATCGGATACCGGCTGGCGATAAATGCCGGAGTGGAATTCCAGCACGTCGGCATGGTCCTGACGTTGACCACGCCCCTCGTAGAGCAACACCTTGCCTTCACCGTCGTGGAAGACCACGTATTGCAGGTCTGCCTGCTGCATGGCCAGGCGTGCCTGGCGGCGCAGATCATCATAGTTACCTGCCAGCACCCCATACTCCGACGAGGAGGCAATCTGCTGGGCCAGGTAGCTGCCCAGTTCACGCAAATCCCGATCGGCATCCTCGAAGCGCTGCCAGGTCAGCGCCACCAACAGCAGCAACAGCATGATCAGGGCCGGAATCAGCCCGAGAAGCTGCAGCTGCTTGCGGATGCCCGCCCCTTTTTTCATGGTTTCTTTCATGCCCTCTCTCATGGAGAAACCTCCAGGGCTTCACGAAGGGAGTCGATGTCGTGAAACACCATGTCGAAGCTGTTGGCCACGTGCTCATTCACAGCAACGGTGGGGGTATGCACAAAGCCGGAACGCCGCAACCGCTTGCTGCTTTGGAAAAATTGCAGATGCACCAGCGTCTCGGCGACCAGATCCGCACCGCTGGCATACAGGCTGGCCACGCTCCCCGCCTGCACATAGGCATGATCGGGACCGAACACCGGGCGACGCAGCCGGTAGCTGGTCAGCAACACCAGCTTGGCGGTACCGGGACCAAACAACTCGCCATCCACCGGTAACACCAGGGCATCAAACCTGGCCAGACTTTCGCGCAGGCGATCTCCCATCTCATCCACCGACGAGACCGGCAGTGCGGTCAGCCCCAGGCGACCCTGATAATCCTGCACCATGCCCGGTGTCCAGGCACTGTGCGGGCCGATAATCACCCCCACGCGGCGCGCCAGGGGCATCATGATCTCCAGCATGGCCAGCTGATCGTGCAATGCCACGCCGGCCCAGATGCCCTCACACTGGCATCGTTTGCGCTTGGCCAGGGTGACCGCTGACCGGCTCACATAGACACCCAGTAATGGCTTGTCCAGTTTCTGAGCACGCCGGAACACCTGATCACCGATGGCGATCAGCAACTCTGCCTGTGTGGGATCGGCCACCCGGGTAATCGATGGCGTGGCGGCGTCGTCCAGCGCCTGAATAAAACTGTCGCGGAAGGGCCCATCCTCGGCAAGCACATGCACCGGCAGCGGGGTCTGGGCGCACAGGGACGGCGCCAGCCAGGCCAGCCACAACAAAAGGATGAGGCGTCCCTGCCGTTTCATATCAGGGCCTGTTCGCGCTATGTCTGTGGCCCCTGCTGGAGTCATTTTTTTGTCCAGTGGTGTCAGACGATATGCCGTGTAGTTGCTCTACATAAATATCGTCTGGCGCTGCTGAGCGGAAAAAGGGCCCAGCCCCTCGGGTTGTACCCCAAAATGCGCCACTCGTTGTTGCTCGTCGTTCATTTGGAATAACCAAACATTACTCCTAGCGCCTAGATTTGCGCATTTTGGGGTGCAACAGGGGCCACAGACATAGCGCGAACAGGCCCTTTATATCCTCACCGCCAGTCCCAACCAGAAACGGTCTTCCTGATAGCGGTTTTCCTCGAAGACCACCGGTTCCTTGTTCAGGGCATGCTGTACCACGCCCTTCCATTCCAGCTCCGTGTCGATCACCCGGTGCCGGAAACGCACCTGCAGATCCAGGCGCTCGAACACATTGTCGTTGTAGTCGTTGGCCAGGTAATAGGCGCTGGACAATCCCCAATGCTGGCTCAGCTGCCAGGCCCACAGGGCACTGGCGCTGTCACGGGCCGCCAGACGCCCCTCGGTCTTCTTGTTGACGCGGGTATGGATGTGGGCACCGGTAAGGCGCAGCAAGTGATTCACACCGGGCCGCCAGCTCAGCTGGGCCTCCGTGCCCTGGTGGTCCACCCGGCCTTCGTTGTTGGGTTCGAACTCGAAGGGGTTGAGGGCATGGCTGAGCAGGTCAGTGAGCTCTTCCTGGAAATAGCGCACATCCAGCTCCAGGCCTGGGAACTGGCCGTAGTAGCCCAGTTCCCAGGAGCGAATGCGCTCAGGCTTGAGAGTGCCGGGGCTGGTCTGGGTAATAAAGAAACTGGCCGGCGCCCAGCCCAGCAGGGCTTCGGTATTGTCGGCAAAGGGCGATGACAGTTCCCGGGCGCGGATATTGGTGTGCGCCTGGTCTTCGTAGATATCCGGGGTGCGCAGGGCCCTGGAAAACACATAGCGGAAGCTGTGCCCCGGCGCCGCTCGCCAGTTGAGCCCCAGCCGGGGGCTGAAATGCTGGCCGGAGATGCTGTCACGCTCCCAGTAGCCGCCCAGATTGAGGGTCACCGGGCGCAGCAGATCTACTGCCAGATTGCCAAAGGCGCGGTAACTGACATTGTCGTAGGTGCCGGACAGATAACTGTCGGAGCTGACCCGGTCGTGGCGCAGGTTCAGACCGCTGACCAGCCGTACCCGATCACCCATTTGCAGGGTGTCCTGGATTTCCAGGTCGTAACGCTCTTCCTCGATATCCAGCGCGCTGGCGGCACAGAAAGGCGCATTGGCGGACTGCAGGCTAGCGTACCGGTTGGCAAAATCCGGATCACTCTGTGCCGCCGCAAAGGTGGCGCCCACGTCCCGGTTATTTTCCAGATACAGCTCACGTAGCTCCCGGGAAAACAGCACCCCGCCGCCCGGCCCAGGCTGCCCGGTCAGAGGGTCCAGATAGCAGACCGAGAAATCCGTTACGTCGCGGGTGTACTGGCCATAGCCGGTAATCTGCAACTGGTGGTGCTGGTCGAAGGCATGCTGCCATTGCAGGGAGGCAAAGGCTCGCTGGCCTTTTTGTACCGGGTCCTGCTGGTAGATGCCGATATCCTGCACCCCGCCTTCCTGTTGCCGCTCCAGGCGGTTCTGGCTGCCGCCGGCCTGCATGATCAGGGTATTGCGCGGGTCCAGTTCACGGACCCATTCGCCATTGAGAGTTTCAATCCGTTTGGCGTCATTGAGCTGGCGGCCTTCAAAGGGTTCGTCGTAGCCGTCATCCGCGCGCCGTGACAGGGACGCTCGCCAGGCATCTGTGCCCGTCCGCCCTGCGGCGGAGGCATAGCCATCGCGGATGGCGTTATTGCCGCCCTGCACCGCCAGGGTGTGCTTGCTGATATCGCGGGGATCGCGGGTAATGATATTGATGACAGCGGTGAAGGCGTTGGCACCGTAGGCAGCCGCTGCCGGGCCACGGGTGACTTCGATGCGCTCCACATCGCGGATGTCCACGGGCATGTCGTTCCAGTTCACCCGCGCCAGACCGGGCTGATACTGGCTGCGGCCGTCCAGCAACACCAGCATGCGGCGCGAATCCCGGGCCTGGGTGCCGTGGTAGGCCACCGTGGGTACGTTGCCATCTACTTTGACCGCGGACATGCCCGGCACCAGCCGCAGCACCTCGTAGAGTTCCCGGGCGCCGCTGGCTTCGATCAGGTTACGGTCGATGACGGTGACACTGGCGGGCGCTTCAGACTGGGGCTGGCTGACCCGGGCTGGGGTCAGCACCATTGCCGGCTCATCGGCCAGCGGCATCATCGGCTCCATGCCCTGCACGCCCTGCGCACAGGCCAGCCCCAGCAGGCCTTGCCCCCAGTATTTGCCCCACGATCCCCGACGTTTGATGTGGCCCCCTCCCCCGTGCAGCGGGGTTACTTCTTGAAGCGTTTGATCATTCGCTTGCGCTTGTGCACCTGGCGATCCGTCAGTGTGTTCTTGCGCCCTTCAAAAGGATTGGAACCGGATTTGAATTCCAGCCGGATGGGCGTGCCGTCCAGTTTCAACAACTCGCGAAAGCGGTTTTCCAGAAAGCGTTTGTAGCTGATCGGCAGAGATTCGGTACGATTACCGTGCAAGATAATCGTAGGCGGATTATTACCACCCAGGTGCGCGTAACGAAGCTTGGCGCGGAAACGGCCATTACGCGGCGGCGGATGACCGGCGGTAATGCTTTCCATGATGCGCGTCATCTCGTTGGTGCCCACCTTGATAAAGGCCGAGTCCCAGGCTTTTTCAATCATGCCCCACAGATCACCCACCCCGGTGCCATGCAGCGCAGAGATGAACTTGATCTTCACCCAGGGAGCAAATTCCAGGCGGCGCCCCAGTTCCACGCGCACCCGTTCCTTGTGGTCCGCATCCAGACCATCCCACTTGTTCACTGCAATCATCAGAGCACGGCCGCTGTCGAGCACATAGCCCAGCAGGTGCAGATCCTGATCGGTGATGCCTTCCCGGGCATCGATCACCAGCACCACCACCTGGGCGGCATCCACCGCCTGCAGCGCCTTGATCACGGAAAACTTTTCCACGGTTTCGGCAACCTTGCCACGGCGGCGTACCCCAGCGGTATCAATCAGGGTATAAGCTTTTTCCATGCGCTCGAAGGGAATCTCGATGGAATCCCGGGTGGTGCCGGCGTGGTCGAAGACCACCACACGCTCTTCCCCCAGCATGCGGTTGATCAGGGTGGATTTGCCCACATTGGGGCGACCCAGCACGGCCACGCGAATGCTGCCGTCACTGGTATCCACCGGCTCACCCTGTTCATCGTAATAGGGTTCCAGATCCGGAAATGCCGCCAATATGATTTCGATCATGCTGCGCACGCCACGACCATGGGCAGCCGCGATGGGCAGCACGTCGCTGAGGCCCAGGGCATAGAAATCCGCCATGGCCGTATCCGGGTCGATGCCGTCGGTCTTGTTCACCACCAGATAGGTGGGCTTGGGCAGCTTGCGCAGCTCCATGGCAATCTGCTCATCGGCGGCGGTCAGGCCGGCCCGACCGTCAACCAGGAACAACACCAGGTCCGCCTCGCCTACCGCCAACAATGACTGTTCTGTCATGGGCGCATCGATGCCATCGTCGTTTTCCCCGATGCCACCGGTATCCACAACGGTATACAGATAATCCCCCAGCCGACCGTCACCGTACTTTCGGTCACGGGTCAGGCCCGGGTAATCCGCTACCAAAGCGTCACGGGTACGGGTAAGTCGGTTAAACAGGGTGGATTTGCCCACATTGGGCCGCCCCACCAGGGCGATGACCGGTTTCATAGTTGTCTCTGCAAGGATGTCTGGGCGCTATGGTAACGCAATTCGGTGATAGAGGCGGAGAGAAGAAAATCAGGAAAACAGGGGCAGGCGCAATGGGAGCGGCCACTTGGCCGCTCCCTCTTGTTGAGATTAACGTTCTTTCAGTTGGTACGCGGCCAGTTTGCCATCGTAGCTGAGCACATAGAGGACACCGTCGTAGCTCACGGCGGTGCCGGCAAAGCCATCCCAGTCGTGGCGTTTGCGGGCAACGATGCTGCCATCGTCCACATCCAGCCAGTGCAGATAGCCTTCGAAATCGCCAATCACCACGTGATTGCCCTGTACTGCGGTACCGGTAAGACGGCGGCCATAGAGCTTGTCCTGCTTCCACAGAACCGTACCACTGCGCATATCCAGGGCACGTACCACGCCTGTGTCGTCAGCCACGAACAGGCTGCCATTGCTGGCACTGATGATCTGCGCGCTGGACAGTTCCTTTTCCCAGTAGGGGCGACCGTTTTCCTGATCCACCACTGCCGCCTTGCCCTGGAAGGTCACGGCGAACACGCCACCGCCTTCCACGATCAGGTTGCTGTCCACATCCACCAGGCGGTCCAGTTCGGAGCGTCCGGTGGGTTCGGCGATACGTTGCTCCCACAGCGGGATACCGTTCTCCAGATCCAGCGCTGCCAGCTTGGCGTTGGCAAAACCGGCGTAGGCCTTGCCGTTATCCAGGGTAGGCTGCGCCAGCCCGCGCAGGGTCAGGGTGGGCACCGGGGTCTCGTAGTCCCACAGCTGCTCGCCGCTTTCCACATCCAGGGCCGTCACATGGCCATCCTGGGTCTGGAATACAGCAACATTGCCGTCACTGGCGGGAATCGCCAGGGCTTCGCCGGAAAGCGTGGTGCGCCAGAGGGTATCGCCGGTTTCCATGGACAGGGCCACGGCCACCCCCTCGCGGGTACCGTAGAGCACCATGCCGTAGCCGGCATAGAAGCCACCGGCAATGCGGTCCTCGGTTTTCACCCGCCACTGGCGCTTGCCCTTGTCGCGGCTGACCGCATAGACATCGCCAAACACATCACCGGCAAATACCTGTTGCTCGGTCACCGCCGGGCGCAGGGACAATTGACTGTCCTCCACCCCGTTGCCGACGCCCTCTTTCCAGAGCCGCTTGACCTTGTAGCTGGCCTCGAATTTCGGCAAGTCATTGGGCTCAATGGCATTGGGGTTGGAGCTACAGCCGGCCAGCACGAGGCTGGCCAAAATCACGGGGAGAAGGAAATATTTCATTTAGCTCTTCAGGTCGTCCAGTTTCATCTGCACACGGTCTTTTTCACCACCGTCCTGCAGGACATCCAGGGCCTGTGTGTAAAGATCGCGGGCCTGTTCTGCCTCGCCCTGGGCCTTGGCCACATCGCCTCTCAGCTCCAGCGCCATGCCGTTAAAGGCCGACGGAAAGCTTTTGCCGAGCAGGTCATCGGCCTTGTCCCAGGCCTGCTGCTGCAGGAACACCCGGGCCAGACGCAAGCTGGCAGTGTAGCTCAGCTCATCGGTGGCACCATCATCGGCCACCGGCTGCAGGAAGCTCACAGCCTTGTCGTAGTCCGCGTCCTGCACAGCCAGGTTGGCCTTGGCCAGGCGGGCGTAATCCGCATAGGCGCTGCTGGAAAAGTCCTCCATCAGCAGGTCGGCCTTGTCGTTGATGACCGCCGCATCCATGGGGTTGGCGGACAGGGCTTCCACCATGACCTGGTAGTGAGCTGACGCTTCAGAAGCCTGCTCCCCCTGATGACCCTGCCATTGACGCCAGCCAATCAGCGCAGCCACCGCCAGCACTACAGTAATCACTGCAGCGGTACCGTTTTCCTGCCACCAGGCCTTGATGCGTTCGACCTGTTCTTCTTCGTCGCGGATGTAATCGACCACCCTGCTCTCCTTTCGTTTTTATTGCCGGGAAGTGTTCTTCCTGACGCTTGGGTATTTCGTTTGTTCCGGTGCACAAATCAACGCCGGGGGTAGCAAACTACAAGCTGCCTATTTATTCCAGAAACGATATCAGTGCGTTGGTGACATCGCCCTGTGCAACCTGCTGCTGCTCACCTTGGCCGCGCAACGGCTTCACCGTGACGACCCCACTGGCCAGTTCATCTTCGCCCATGATCAGGGCGACGGCCGCACCGCTGCGGTCTGCCTTTTTCATCTGGCTTTTAAAACTTCCGCCGCCGCAATGGAGCTGAATGCCACGACCTGGCATGGCATCGCGCAGTTGCTCGGCCAGCGCCATGGCGGGGGTCAGTGCATCACCCATGGCCATTACATAGACGTCCACGGCGGCCGACAGTTCCGGCTTTTCCTGCTCGATCAGCAGAATCAGTCGTTCCACGCCCATGGCAAAGCCCACACCGGGAGTCGGTTTGCCACCCAGCTGCTCCACCAGGCCATCATAGCGACCGCCGGCACAGACGGTGCCCTGGGCGCCGAGGGCGTCGGTGGTCCACTCGAACACGGTCTTGCCGTAGTAGTCCAGGCCCCGCACCAGGTAGGGGTTCACTTTATAAGCAATGCCGTTGGCATCGAGCAAGGCTTTCAGGCCATCAAAATGCTCGCGGGCGTCTTCATTGAGGTAATCCGCCAGCTGCGGCGCATCCTTGAGCACTTCGCGGGTACCCGGGTCTTTGCTGTCCAGCACCCGCAGGGGGCTGCGCTCGAGGCGTTTCTGCGAATCCTCGTCCAGCTGTTCGAAATGGGTCTTCAGGTAATCCAGCAGGGCGTCGCGATAACGGGCCCGGTCGTCACTGTCGCCCAGGGAATTGAGCTCCAGGGTGACCTTGTCGGCCAGGCCCAGGGCTTTCCAGAGACGGGCGGTGAGCAGAATCACTTCCGCATCGATGTCCGGACCGGTGATGCCGAACACTTCCACGCCAATCTGGTGAAACTGACGATACCGGCCAGCCTGGGGACGCTCATGACGGAACATGGGGCCGGTGTACCAGAGCCGCTGGGTCTGGTTATACAGCATGCCGTGCTGCTCACAGGCACGTACGCAGCTGGCGGTACCCTCCGGACGCAGGGTCAGGCTGTCGCCGTTACGATCATCGAAGGTGTACATCTCTTTTTCGACGATATCAGTGACTTCGCCGATGCTGCGCTTGAACAGGTCGGTCTGTTCCACCACGGGCATACGGATTTCCTGGTAGCCGTAGCTGGCCAGCACAGCGCGGACCTTGTCTTCCAGCCACTGCCAGAGACCCGTCTGTTCCGGCAGGATGTCGTTCATCCCGCGGATGGAGGTGATTTTCTTGCTCACGAAAATTCCTTGGTAAAAAAGTCGGACGTCTGATGTCAGACGTCTGACGCGAAAGCCTTCAGGCTTCAGGCGTCTGACATCAGACTCTCGACGTCCGACCTGTCATTCACTTCTTGCGATAATGCCTTTGGCTTCGTCGTCACGCTGTTTCTGCACCTTGGCCCGAACCATGCGTTCCAGTTCATCGACCAGATTGTCCGCGGTGATGTGATGACTCTTTTCACCGTCCCGATACGCAAGATTGTTAGGTGTGCCCCCGGTCAGGCCCACGTCTACTTCCCGGGCTTCGCCGGGACCGTTGACCAGGCAACCAATCACCGCCAGGTCCACGGACTCGTTGATATCTTCCAGGCGCGCTTCCAGCTCGTTGACGGTCTTGATCACGTCGAAGTTCTGCCTGGAGCAGCTTGGGCAGGCGATGATGTTCACGCCTTTCTTGCGCAGGTTCAGGCTTTTCAGAATGTCGAAGCCCACGCGCACTTCCTCCACCGGATCGGCAGCCAGGGAAATGCGGATGGTATCGCCAATGCCTTCCATCAGCAGAGCGCCCAGCGCCACAGCGGATTTCACCGTGCCGGAGCGGAAGGTACCCGCTTCAGTCACACCCAGGTGCAACGGCTGTTCCAGCTGGGCAGACAATTTACGGTAGGCCTGCAGGGTCATGAAGACATTGGAGGCCTTCACACTGACCTTGAAGTCCTGAAAATCATAGCGGTCGAGAATATCCGCATGGCGCATGGCGGATTCCACCAGCGCATCGGACGTGGGCTCACCGTATTTACGCTGCAGCTCCTTTTCCAGGGAGCCGGCGTTCACGCCAATACGAATCGGGATACCCTTGTCCTTGGCGCACTGGATCACTGCCTTGATACGATCTTCGCGGCCGATATTGCCCGGGTTGATACGCAGGCAATCCACGCCACGCTCTGCCACAGCCAGGGCAATCTTGTAGTCATAGTGGATATCCGCCACCAGCGGCACATCCACCTGCTGACGAATCTTTCCGAAGGCGTCGGCGGCGTCCATGCTGGGCACCGAGACGCGCACGATATCCACACCGGCATCCTGCAAGCGGCGGATCTGGCCAACGGTGGCGTCCACATCGCAGGTTTCGGTATTGGTCATGCTTTGCACGGAGATGGGGGCATCGCCGCCCACGGGGACGTTGCCGACAAAAATCTGCCGGGTCTTGCGGCGCTGGATTTTGACTTCCGGTTCCATGGTGTTTCTACCCTCGCGAATCAGGGAATGGAGACTCGCACAACTGTACCGGGGGAATTCGTCGGCAAGGTGACAACCTCGCCATTGAGAATCAGTTCATCAACGGCCCCGGCATCGCCCAGAGTCAGGCTGAACGGCGCTTTGCCATCCAGTTGCAACGCGGCGCCGCCCTGCTGTTCACCCTGGCGCAAGGTGCGGCCAGTGGCGTCCTTGACGCTGATCCAGCAATTGCCGGAAAACGCCATCAGCAGGCGGTCGAGGCCGTTTTCGGCCAACATGCTCGGGGCAGGCTCGTCGCTGCTCTCTACACTATTTAGACTCTCGGCACTGTTACCGTCTGCCGCCGCCCCGGTGTCTTCAGGCTGGGCGTCGTTGGCAGTATCGTAAAGGGACTGGGGGGAAAGCTCGTCACCGGCGCCCTGCTCTGGCGCCGATTCCGGCTCACCGGGAAAAGGGCCAGTTTCGCCGCCGACCTCTTCATCAGCCTGCAGAGAAACACGTTCTTCAGGCGCATTCATTCCGGAGGTAGACAACGGCGCCAGCGCTTCTTCTTCAGGCCACAGCCAGATCAGCAGCGCCACCACAACCAGCAGGGCCACTACCGCCAGCAACGGCTTGCGCCACACGGACGGCGGCGGCGCCATTTTCGGCAGATCCAGCGGCTTATCGAAAGCATCATCGTTAACTATCTGCTGGAAGGTGTTGGCAATTTCATCCGCTGGCAAGCCGAGTAACCTGGCGTAATTCTTCAGGTAACCCTTGACGAAGGTTGCCTCAGGCAAACGCTCGTAGTCATCCGCTTCCAGGGCTACCAGGTAACTCTGGGAGAGATGCATCTTCTTCGCCGCTTCGGCAGGGGTCCAGCCCAGTGCCTCACGGGCTTTGCGACAACGTTCACCCGGTAGCACGACCATGTTATCGCTCATTTCCCGCTCTCCTGAGAGGCTTTCCAATTCTGCCACTCACGGTATTCTCCGGAGCGGCGATGCATGTTTTCCAGTGCCAGCTCATAGCTGGACTGCTGATCTTCGTGACCCAACCTACTTGCCAGACGGATGCCGAGCCACAGGGATCGGGCACTCTGCCGACCACTGCGCTGTAGATACTGCTGGTAGTAATCCCAGGCAAGTCGCATGCGATCTTGCCGCTGGTACAGTTCGGCCAGTTCCAGGTTCGGTGTTACGGCCCTGGGGTCGAGGCGAATCGCTTTGACAAAGGCCTTTTCCGCGGCGTCATCATTGCCCAGCTGGCGATAACACCTGCCCATGTTGGCCCAAGCGCTGCCTCGACCCTGGTAGGAAGGATCATTGGCAGCGCGCTCGAATTTTTCCAGTGCGTCCTGGTAAGCACCACGACTGTAAAGCATGGTGCCGTAATTATTCAGCGCCGGAGCAAAGTTGCGATCTGCCCGTAACGCTTTCTTGTAATGAAACTCTTCCCGTTCGGGGTCATTTTCGTATTTGTAGAGCAGAGCCATGGCGTTGTGCGCCACCGCGCTGTCATCGTTGTGGGCAAGAGCCCGGGAGAAATGCCGGCGCGCCTCGGAAGGATTGCCCTGCTGCATATACTGCAGGCCCGCGGCAACACGGCTGGTTACCGCATCGTCCACTTTGACTTCCCGTTGCCCCGAATCCACCGTCACACACCCGGTAGCCAACAGACTTGCGATCAGCAAGCCTGGAAAAACCCGAAAAAAACGTCTCATTGCGCTTGCGCTGTGTTGTTATCGGTTTGTTCGGAGCGGTGAAAAATGGATTGCTTCCAGCGCTCACTGCGCCGGGTCCGATCTTGCACCTGCCCCACCAGCTGACCACAGGCGGCATCAATATCGTCACCGCGCGTTGTCCTTACGGTAGTCAGCAATCCATTGTCATTCAGGTACTTATGAAACTCCAGAATATCGCTTTTCCGTGACCGTTCATAACCGGCATGGGGAAAAGGATTGAACGGGATCAGATTGACCTTCACCGGAATGCCGTTAAGCAGCTTGACCAGCTGACGGGCATGCTCCGGTTTGTCGTTCACATCACGCAGCATCACGTATTCCATGGTAATGGTTTTATGACGATGGGTGATGTTGTCGCTGTAGCGCTTGCAGGCCGCCATCAGTTCTTTCAGCGGGTACTTGCGGTTCAGCGGCACTAGTTCGTTACGCAGCTCGTCATTGGGTGCGTGCAGGCTGACGGCCAGCGACACATCCAGATCCTGGCTGAGCTGGTCCATCCTCGGGATATGGCCGGAGGTAGAGAGGGTGATGCGCTTCTTGCCGATACCGTAACCCAGGTCATCTTTCATGATGCGCATGGCGGTAAGCACATTGTCATAATTGAGCATGGGTTCGCCCATGCCCATCATCACCACATTGGTGATGGGGTGTTCGCCAAGATTGCGACGGGGACCAAAAGCGCGGCTGGCCTGCCACACCTGGCCGATGATCTCGGCGCTGGTCATGTCGCGCTGGAAACCCTGCTTGCCGGTGGAGCAGAAACTGCAATCCACGGCACAGCCGACCTGGGACGACACGCACAGAGTGCCGCGGCGACCATCAGGGATAAAAACGGTTTCCACAGAACCACCGCCGCTCAGTTCGAACACCCATTTGCGGGTGCCGTCACGGCTGATGCTTTCATGAGCTACATCCGGGCCACGGATTTCCGCCACCTCGGAGAGTTTCTGGCGCAATGCCTTGCCCACATCGGTCATTTGCTCGAAGGAATCCGCCTGATGGTGGTGGATCCATTTGAGTACCTGCTGGGCACGGAACTTCTTCTCGCCCATTTCCAGGAAGAATTCTTCCATTTGCGGACGGGAAAGACCGAGCAGATTGACCTTCTGTTGGGTTGTCATAGCATTCTCCAGTCAGACTGTTTAGTCAGTCTGTATACAAGTCTGCCACGGCAGGCGCCGTGGCAGACAGTGCACCGGCTGTTTTAGCGGGTGCGCGGGCAGAGTTCTTCGTCAGCGAAGAAATAAGCCACTTCACGGGCAGCAGACTCGGCAGAGTCAGAGCCGTGCGCCGCATTTTCGTCAATGGTCTGAGCGAAATCGGCACGGATGGTTCCAGCTTCCGCATCCTTCGGGTTGGTAGCACCCATCAGGTCACGGTTCTTGGCTACGGCGTCTTCGCCTTCCAGAACCTGTACGATTACCGGACCGCTGGTCATGAAGGACACCAGATCCTTGAAGAAGGGGCGCTCCTTGTGCTCAGCGTAGAAGCCACCAGCCTGCTCGTCGCTCAGGTGTACCATTTTCATGGCAACCACTTTCAGGTCGGCCTTCTCGAAACGGGATACGATGTCGCCAATTACGTTCTTGGCCACGGCATCAGGCTTGATGATAGAGAGGGTGCGCTCAACAGCCATCAGTCAGTTCACTCCAGAATTTACGTTAAATGGTCCCCGGGAACCCAAAACAAGCTCCTCCAGGCAGAGAAGGGGCAATCCGGCAACCTTGCGAACGCAAGAACCACAACCACCCCTTTGGAACCGGCGGATTATACGCAAGCAGGGTGAATTATGATACCGTTGCCGCCCCGCCACGGGCCTGCCGCCCTGCCGCCACCGGGAGCCGGTCGAAAGCCCGCCTCTATATGGTCGATGGTCGACAGCGCTCACGAATGGCGTATAATACCTGACTAAATTACTCTGGTATTCAACATCAGGCCCTGACCTATGAGCCAAGCTGAACTGGACAAACTGATTCGCTCCAACTACGAGGCCGGTTTCTCCACCACGGTGGACACCGAAACCCTGCCCCCCGGGCTGAGCGAGGAAGTCATCCGATTCCTGTCCGCCAAGAAAGAAGAGCCGGAATGGATGCTCGAATGGCGCCTGGACAGCTACCGCAAATGGCAGGAAATGCCCTCCCCGGGCTGGGCCCACCTGCACCACGACCCTATCGACTTCAACAAGGTGTCCTACTATTCCAAGCCCAAGAGCCTGGATGACGCCCCGAAGAGTCTGGATGAGGTGGACCCGGAGCTGCTCGCCACCTATGAAAAACTGGGCATTCCCCTGCATGAGCAGGAGATGCTGGCCGGCGTCGCCGTGGATGTGGTGTTCGACTCCTCCTCCGTGTTTACCACCTTTAAAGAGAAGCTGTGGGAAGCCGGGGTGATCTTCTGCTCCATTTCCGAGGCGATCCAGAATCACCCGGAGCTGATCAAGAAATATCTGGGGAGCGTGGTACCCAAGGGCGACAACTTCTATGCCGCCCTCAACAGTGCCGTGTTCTCTGATGGCTCCTTCGTCTATATCCCCAAGGGCGTGCGCTGCCCCATGGAGCTGTCCACCTACTTCCGCATCAACGAAGCCAACACCGGCCAGTTCGAGCGCACCCTGATCATCGCCGATGAAGGCAGCCATGTGAGCTACCTGGAAGGCTGCACCGCACCCCAGCGGGACGAGAACCAGCTGCACGCGGCCGTGGTTGAGCTGGTCGCCCTGCCCGGCGCCGAGATCAAGTACTCCACGGTGCAGAACTGGTACCCGGGCGACGAAAACGGCAAAGGTGGCATCTACAACTTCGTCACCAAGCGCGGTGTTGCCCACGACAACAGCAAGATCAGCTGGACCCAGGTGGAAACCGGCTCCGCCATCACCTGGAAGTATCCGTCCGTGATCCTGCGTGGTGACAACAGCATCGGTGAGTTCTACTCCGTGGCCCTGACCCGCCACATGCAGCAGGCGGACACCGGCACCAAGATGATCCACCTGGGCAAGAACACCAAGAGCACCATTATTTCCAAGGGCATCTCCGCCGGCCGCAGCAGCAACAGCTACCGCGGCCTGGTACGGATCAGCCCACGGGCAGAAAACGCCCGCAACTTCACCCAGTGCGACTCCCTGCTGCTGGGCGACACCTGCGGCGCGCACACCTTCCCGTACATCGAGTCGAAGAACCCCTCGGCCACCATCGAACACGAGGCCACCACCTCCAAGGTGAGTGACGACCAGATGTTCCTGTGCCGCCAGCGCGGTATCGACCCGGAAAAAGCGGTCTCCATGATCGTGAACGGCTTCTGTAAAGAGGTGTTCAAGGAACTGCCCATGGAGTTTGCCGTGGAAGCGGGCAAGTTGCTGGAAGTGAGCCTGGAAGGGGCCGTGGGCTAAGGCCATACCCTGAAGACGACACTGTAGGAGCCATGCTTGCATGGCGAACCATCGCGACCCCTTCGCCATGCAAGCATAGCTCCTACAACACCCTGATTAACCGGGCTGGAAGCCAGCCCAACCGAAAGGCGCATCAAAACATGCTGGAAATTCGTGATCTGCACGCCACCGTGGCGGACAAGCCGATTCTCAAGGGCCTGAACCTGACCATTAAACCGGGCGAGGTACACGCCATCATGGGCCCCAACGGCTCCGGCAAATCTACCCTGGCCAACGTGCTTGCCGGTCGTGACAACTACGCCATCACTGGCGGCGAAGCCCTGTTTGAGGGCAAGAGCCTGGCAGAGCTGGAGCCCGAAGAGCGCGCCCAGGCGGGCCTGTTCCTGGCCTTCCAGTATCCGGTGGAAATCCCCGGCGTCTCCAACATGGAATTTCTCAAGGCCGCGCTGGAATCGGTTCGCAAGGCTCAAGGCAAGGAAGAGTGGGATTCGGTTACCCTGCTCCGCCAGGCCCGTGCCGCCTGCAAACAGGTCAACCTGGACGCCAGCTTCCTCAAGCGCGGGGTCAACGAAGGCTTTTCCGGCGGCGAAAAAAAGCGCAACGAAATCATGCAGATGCTGCTGATGGAGCCGAAACTGGCGCTGCTCGACGAAACCGATTCCGGGCTCGACATCGATGCCCTGCAAACCGTGGCCAAGGGCGTCAATTCCCTGCGCAGCCCGGAGCGCGGCATCGTGCTGGTGACCCACTATCAGCGCCTGCTGGACTACATCGTGCCGGACTTTGTGCACGTACTGTCCAACGGCCAGATCATCAAATCCGGTGGCAAGGAACTGGCCCTGGAGCTGGAGAAGAAAGGCTACGGCTGGCTCACAGGAGAAGAGGAGTCCGCATGACACTCTCTGCAAGCGACCTCGCCATTGACCTGAAAAGCCAGGCCCTGGCCAACGCCCGCCGCCACGGCAGTGACGGCGATGCGCTGACCGACCTGGAGGCTGCCAGCTTCCCGGAACGCAAGACCGAACGCTGGAAGTACACCTCGTTGCAGGCCCTGGCCGACGGCCACCTGAACGCGGTTGCCGATGGCGAGATCAGCCAGCCCCTGCCGGCCCTGAGCGAGTTCGTGGTCACCATCAACAATGGCCAACTGCAGGGCAGTTCCCTGCCCGCCGGCGTCAATCTGCATCACGACGCGCCCGCGGTAAACGGTCTACAGACCCCCTTTGCCGCCTATAACGGCGCGGTGTGCGGGCAACCGGTGGTGCTGGAAGTGGCCGCCAATACCCGCATCGAACAACCGATTCACCTGCAAATCCAGAGCGCCAGCGAAGCGCCGGCCCACTGCAACCCGCGTGTCATCGTCAAGCTCAATGCCGGCGCCGAAGCCACCGTCATCGAGCACTATCACGCCGAAGGCCAGGCGCTGACCAATGCGGTCACCGCCCTGATCACCGCCGACAACGCCACCCTGACCCATTACCGGTTGCAGGGCGAGCAGGCCAATACCTTGCACATCGGCACCCTGATCATCGATCAGCAGGGCGTCAGCAAGGTAGACAGCTACCAACTGATGACCGGCAACCGCCTGCGCCGCAACGACGTGCGCGCCCTGGTGAACAAGAGCGGTGCCGAGCTGAACATGAAAGGCATCTTCGTGGTGCGCGACAAGAGCCACGTGGACAACCAGCTGTGCGTGGAGCACGCGGTGCCCAACTGTCAGTCCGATCAGAACTTCAGGGGTCTGGCCGGTGAAAGCGGCAAGGCGGTCTTCAATGGCCGCATCCACATTCACCCCTTCGCCAGCGGCACCAATGCGGAGCTGTCCAACAAGAACCTGCTGCTCAACCCCGGCGCCGAGATCAACACCAAGCCAGAGCTGGAAATCTACAACGACGATGTGAAGTGTGCCCACGGCACCACCGTCGGCCAGCTGGATGCCGGTCAGCAGTTCTACCTGCAATCGCGCGGCATTCCCGCTGCCGAAGCCAAGCGCATGCTGAGCCTGGGCTTCGTTAACGAATTGCTGATGGCCCTGCCCGACGCGGCAGTGACCGAGTGGGCCCAGCCCTGGCTGGAAGCGGAACTGACCCATGCCAGCCCGGCAGGAGACGCCGCGTAATGACGTTTGATGTGGCAGCCCTTCGCGCACAGTTCCCGATCCTGGATCAACAGGTCAACGGCAAGCCGCTGGTGTATCTGGATAACGGTGCCACCACCCAGAAACCGGAAGCGGTGCTGAACGTGCTGGAGCACTACTACCGCACGGTGAACTCCAATGTGCACCGCGGCGCCCATCATCTCAGCGACCTGGCTACCGGCCAGTTCGAGGGCGCCCGCGAGACCGTGGCCCGCTTCCTGAACGCCAGCCGCGAAGAAATCCTGTGGACCAAGGGCACCACCGAGTCCATCAACATCGTCGCCCAGTGCATCGGCCGTGAGCGCCTGCAGCCCGGCGACGAGGTGCTGATCAGTACCAGCGAGCACCACGCCAATATCGTGCCCTGGCAGCAGGCCTGCCTGGCCACCGGCGCGACGCTGAAGGTGATCCCGCTGCGCGAGGATTGCAGCCTGGATCAGGACGCCTTCGACCAGCTGCTCACCGAGCGCACCAAAATCTTCGCCATCGGCCATGCCAGCAATGCCCTGGGCACCCTGAACCCGGTGCAGGAAATGGTCGCCAAGGCCCGTGAGGCAGGCGCCATTACTGTAGTCGACGGCGCCCAGGCGGTGGCCCACTTCCCGGTGGATGTGCAGGCCCTGGACGTGGATTTCTACGCCTTCTCCGCCCACAAGTTGTTTGGCCCCACCGGCATCGGCGTGCTTTACGGCCGTCGCGAGCTGCTGGAGGCCATGCCGCCCTACCAGACCGGCGGCGAGATGATCGAAACGGTGAGCTTCGAAAAGAGCACTTGGAACCAGCTGCCCTACAAATTCGAAGCCGGCACCCCCAATATTGCCGGGGCTATCGGCCTGGCCGCTGCTATCGACTGGTTCAATCAGCAGGACCGCGAAGCACTACAGGCCCATGAAGATTCTCTCTTGGTCCATGCCACCAAACAGGCAGAGGCTTTCGATGGCTTGAAAATCATCGGCACCGCCGCCAATAAGGTCAGTGTGCTGTCCTTCCTGCTGGAAGGCGCTCACCCGGCGGATGTGGGCATGCTGCTGGATAAACAGGGCGTGGCGGTTCGCACCGGCCATCACTGCACCATGCCGCTGATGGACACTCTGGGCATTCCGGGCACAGTCAGGGCCTCGTTCTCCATTTATAATACCCTTGATGAGGTGGATCGCCTGTTCGAGGCGCTGGAGAAGGTGAAGACCTTTCTCTGAGCCCGGCACACACCTCAGTAGGAGCGTCGCTTGAGACGCGAACCCTGCTCGCGACAGGCCGTGCCAAGTACGATTCGCGTCTCAAGCGACGCTCCTGCGGCAATATCAACCATGCGCTAATGCAAGGTAGGTAATTTCATGACAGTTCAGACATTCCAACCCGGCCAGGTCACCCTTAACCTGACCGAGGCTGCCAACCAACAGGCCCTGCGGGAAATCCAGCGAGCCAGTGCCAGCGGCATCCGTCTGGATCTGGACGAATCCGGCTGCTCCGGGTTCATGTACACCCTCGATTTTGTGGAAGAACCCAAAGACGGCGACAAGCTGTTCGAGATCGACGGCGTCAACCTGTACGTGCCGGAAAAGTGGCTGCCCATGCTTAATGGCCTGGTCATCGACTACGTCACCGAGGGCGTCAACAGCCTGTTCAAGTTCCGCAATCCCAACGCCACCGGTGAGTGCGGCTGCGGCGAGAGCTTTACCGTAGACGAGGTCTGAGTTGGCGCAAGAACAGAGAACGGTTGTCGTCCAGCGTGATGTACCGGCCCGCAAGGTGCCGGACGGCACCCGCATTACCATCCCCAAGAACAGCTTCGTCAATCTGAGCCAGGCCCTGGGCGGCACCTACACGGTGACCATCAATGGCAACATGGCACGCATCGACGGCACCGACGCAGACGCCATCGGCCAGCAACCGCTGAAGCTGGACTTCGCGCCCGCCAACGAGGACGGCAGCGTGCGCCAGGACGACCTGGACAGCACCCTGCAGACCATCTTCGACCCGGAAATTCCGGTGAGCATCAAGGAACTGGGCCTGGTCTACGGCTGCGATGTGATCCAGCGCGATGGCGAAAACGTGGTGCAGGTCCGCATGACCCTCACCGCCCCCAACTGCGGCATGGGCCCGGTACTGGTGGGCGATGTGGAAGACCGGCTCGGCAAGGTGCCCAACGTGGACAAGGTGGAAGTGGCCCTGGTGTTCGATCCGCCCTGGAGCCGCGATATGATGAGTGAAGAGGCTCAACTCGAGTTGGGAATGTTTTGAAAAGCAGCTGCTAGAAGCTAGCCGCTATTCTGGAGTGCAAGCGACGTGTTCGATATCCACAACATCACCCTTGGCGAAAAGATTACCGCTGAGGACATCAGTGAAGACCTGGAATTCCTGGATGACTGGGAAGAGCGCTATCGCTATATCATCGACCTGGGCAAGCAACTGCCCGAGCTGCCCGATGAGCTGAAAACCGAAGACCGCTTTGTGCGCGGCTGCCAGAGCCAGGTGTGGCTGGAAACCGATTACGACAGCGACGCGGACACGCTGTACATGGCGGTGGATTCCGACGCCCTGATCGTCAAGGGCCTGGCCGCCATCGTACTGGCCGCCCTGAACCGCCAGTCTCCCCAGGCCATCCACGATTACGACATGGACGCCTTCTTCGATCGCATCGACCTGCTCAACCACCTCAGCCCCACCCGCGGCAACGGCCTGCGCGCCATGGTCGGCAAGATCAAACAACAGGCCCAGTCACTGACTGCCTAGCGTCTATCCCCCTGTAGGAGCCGTCTTCTCGGACGGCGAATCCACCCAAGGTGTTTTGTAGGAGCGTGCTTGCACGCGAATTAGGCCGTGGCGATTCGCGTGCACGCACCTCCTACAACAACCAAGTCAGCCGCCTTACACCGCTTCCCTGGCTTGCGTCTTGTTCGGCTGGATATGGAACACAAACCGCTGCTCCCCACCCTCACCCGCTTCCGAGCCAAGCAGGCTGGCGGTTTCATTGAAATAGGCGGCAACCCCCTTCACCGAGCCATGAATCATCGCCGCCATATTGCGGTGGGAGCGGTAGTGAATTTCCAGGGTATCGTCGCCGCGCTTGTGCACCTCAATCTTCGGCGCTGTCGCCGCCGGGTCCTTGAGGCGCAGAATGCGTTCGTGGATCTGCTGCATGTTCAGCAGAAATGTCATGGCATCCCAGCCCGTGGGAATCATCGGCTGGTACATAGTAATCAGCGGGCCGATCACCCACTCACCGAAATCCGCCAGCAGGTCATCCCGACGTAACCCGGTAGCAGATTCCGCTGCCCGCAACAGCGCTTCCATTTCCTCATCCGGATACAGCGCCACCGGCAGATAGGTCTTGCCCTGCAACCCCGCCGTGGAGACCACTTCGCCCCAGGCGTCGGTACCCATGAATTCATCCAGATACCGCTTGAAATTGGTCACGATCACGCCATGCATGTCACTGCTCCCGAGCCGGCTCTCCTTCTCCCTCCATAACAGCAAGAGCTGTGCCGCATGTACGACCGTCCAACCAGCCCGCACCACCACTGGCCCGGCGAATATCTACCCCTTCACAGCCAGGTGACATAGCCGGTCACATTTTTCTGTTTTTGCGCGATTTATCCCCCTGACGGGAAAGCCTAAGGGCGATGAAAGAAAGGACCGTTGGAGCCTTGCTTGCAAGGCGAAGAGCAAAACGCTGGCACCGTGCCAGACCAACCGCCTTCGCCTTGCAAGCAAGGCTCCAACGGATAATGAGGCAACGGCGCGTGCCGCTCAAACCGCATCCCGCTGCGTCTGCTCCGCAGCAGAGATCCGCATGATGAAGGTCCTGTGGGTACCCACCACCCGCTTCTCCTCCATCAGGGCTGCCTTCTGCCCATAGTACTCGGCCACACCATAGACGCAGCCCAGCGCCAGATAGCTCATGTCCCGGTGCGACTGATACTCCACCTCCAGCAGCCCCGGGGAAATTTCCGACACATTGATATGCGGCGGCTTGGCGTTGGCATCTTTCATGCGCACTACCCGCTCGTGAATGCGATCGTCGATGTTTTTCAGGAAGGTCACCGCGTCCCAGTCATCAGGAATAAAGGAGCGGTACATTTTCATTAGCGGGGGAATCACCCAGGCACCGAAATCCTTGAGTATCTCGTCGCGGCCCTGGCCGGTGACCTCCACCGCCGCAGCCAGAAGATCCTCAAGATCACTGTCCGGGTACATGCTGATAGGAATAAAGGCCTTGCCAGGCAGCCCGGCCTTGTCACGCAGAGTGTCCCAGGCGTCCTCGCCCAGTTTTTCTTCCACGTATTTTTTCAGGTTGGAAATAATGACGCCATGCATGGAGCTCCCTCCCACTCAGGTGTTTATTCACCATAGCAGGGAGGTACTACCGTGCAGAAAACCGCTCGGGGCATAAAACGCGCCGCCGATTAGGATAACAACGACTAACCGGCCACCTTTCTCAGTCGCTGAATGACCTCGGTCACGTTCTCGATCACCCGGTCGATATCCGCCTGCGAGGTAAAGCGCCCCACCGAAAAGCGGATGGAACCATGGGCCAGCGCATCCGGCACACCCATGGCCTTGAGCACATAGGAAGGCTCCAGGGACGCAGAGGTACAGGCAGAGCCGGAGGAAACCGCCGCCTGATTCATGGCGGTCAGCAGCATTTCACCGTCCACGCTGGCAAAGGCCACATTGAGATGCCCCGGCAAACGCGGCGCACCCTCACCATTGATGCTCACCCCGTCCAGCTGGCTGATGCCATGCCACAAACGATCGCGCAGCCCGGCAATACGCGGGCCTTCCTCATCCCGCAAACGGGCCGCCAGGGCAACCGCTTCGCCCATACCGACGATCTGGTGAGTCGCCAGGGTACCGGAGCGCATGCCCCGCTCGTGGCCGCCACCATGAATCTGCGCCGCCACCTTCACATCCGGCGAGCGGCGCACATATAACGCCCCAATGCCCTTGGGCCCATAAATCTTGTGCGCGCACACGGACAACAGATCCACCTGCAGGGCCTGCACATTCAAATCCAGCTTGCCCACACTCTGGGCCGCATCGGTATGGAACAACACACCGTTCTCGCGGCACAGGGCGCCGATGGCGGCGATATCGTTGATTACCCCGGTCTCGTTGTTGGCGTGCATCACACTCACCAACACGGTGTCCTGACGGAGCGCCTCGGCCACGCTCTGCGGGTCGATACGGCCATCGGCCGCGGGTGTCAGGTAGGTCACCGGGTGGCCCTGCTTTGCCAGCCAGCCACAGGCATCCAGCACCGCCTTGTGTTCGGTGGCACTGGTAATCACATGGCCACCGCCACGGGCTTCGATCACGCCCTTGATGGCCAGGTTATTGGCCTCGGTGGCACCGCTGGTCCAGACAATCTCGCGCGGGTCCGCCTGCAGCAGGTCCGCCACCTGACGGCGGGCGGATTCCACCGCTTCCTCCGCCAGCCAGCCATAAAGGTGGCTGCGTGAGGCCGGGTTGGCGAACGTCCCTTCGGGACCGAGATGACGGACCATCACATCAACCACCGCCGGGTCTACCGGGGTAGTTGCCGCGTAGTCGAGATAGACGGCTTGGCTCATGGCGACTTGGCTTGTGGCGATTGGGGTTGGCGAAAAAACAGAGAGGAGATTATACCTGAATCCACACCGTCATCGTGGCTGCCGGGTAAAGGGTGTGCGGTGCCGGCAAAGGCTGACGATGAGGATTCAGAAGCAGTCTACAGGCTACTGACGGGCAGACGCTGATGCTGACGGTCCTGGCGCTGGGCCACCTGCTTCACTTCCTGGCGAGCCACCAGCTCCCCCAGGGAAATACCGCCCAGAAAGGCCTGTATCTGATCCGACAGATCGCACCACAGGTGGTGGGTCAGGCAGGTATCGCCTTCCTGGCAATCCCCGTGGCCGCCGCAACGGGTGGCATCCACCGACTCGTCCACCGCCGCAATCACCGCCGCTACATCAATATCGTCACTGGCCCGGCTGAGCTGATAGCCCCCGCCCGGCCCGCGCACGCTGTTCACCAGGCCATTACGGCGCAACTTGGCGAACAACTGCTCCAGATAGGAAATGGATATACCCTGACGATCGGAAATATCCGCCAGTGACACCGGGCCCGTGGCCGCATGCAATGCCAGATCCAGCATCGCCGTCACCGCGTAGCGACCTTTTGTAGTCAACCGCATATCCACACCCTTATTGCGTGTATTTGACGTGAAGCGTAGTAATCCTGAGCAATTTGGTCAAGTATTAACGACTTACAATTAAGAATCATTTTCATTTGATGTGCAACTATGGCAGATATCCCCTTTCTCTGCCAACAACTGATCAAACATTACCCACAAAGGCACCCAGCGCTTGACACCCACCCCTCCCTCGCGGAAAATTCGCGACCTCAAATGGCAAGGTAGCTCAGCTGGTTAGAGCACAGCACTCATAATGCTGGGGTCGGCGGTTCAAGTCCGCCCCTTGCTACCAGATAACGAAAAAGGGTTAGAGAGCGATCTCTAACCCTTTTTTGTGGTTGCCTACAAGTTGGCTACCGATTGACCTCAAGCATTATTCTCCCTGTCGCCTTTTGGCCCCAATTCGATATGCTCGGCCTTCCTGCTGAAATGAACGCATTGTAGCGTCAAGAGCACCCATAACTGAGCCATGAATATCGGGAAACAGGGTTCTATAGTTAATATTCATAGCGTCAAGTATATCGAGAATCTTCATTTGCTCTGAAGGTGAGCAAGGAAACACATACTTTGTGAATAGAGGCTTATCAAAGTCGTTGTGGAGAAGATTTGCTGTAACAGCCGCAGCCCAAGCCTCGAATGAATAGTAGTCACCATGGTTGGTAAAAAAACCCTGCTGATACGCCAACCTTTTATTGTATTTTTCTACTGCAGAAATAGGATGCACAAGTGGGAAAGAGAGCTTAACCAATTCAATTGCATCTGGGTTCTTCATATAGATGTCATGCTGGATAAATTCATTTACAGACTTCAACAAATCGAGATCAATAACCCAGACAGATCTTTTCTTATCAAAATAATCTCCTGAAGTGATTGCAAAAAACAAAGCGACATAAGGAGAGTAAGTCCAGTCCAATAAAGGTGTTGGCAAGCCATAGTGCTGTCCAAACTGCCAAAGATCCATCCTATTAATGTCTTCATGCGAAATGTCACTATTGATCGTTAAGTTTTCGCGGAACGATTCAATTAGTCTTGTCGAGACATGACCATTAAAGGAAAAAGGGATTGTATTTTCAGGATACCTTTTGGATAGGACGTTCTTGTATCTTGAAAGAGTTGGAGTCAATTCCCAGCTTTCATCTGACTGACCTCTAAAGCCAAATCGCGAACTTCTTGTAACAAGTGAACTAGATATCTCATCAAATAAAGAAAGCGCAGAATCAAGAGGTTTAATTGCTGGTTCATCTATTCTCAAATCAAAACACCTAAATTAGTGAAACCGAGATCCGCGGTCAGGCCTTGCCCTCTGCCCCGAAGCAAGTACATCACTGTTCCGCGAGCCAACGCCCAATCAGTTAAACCGATACTCCAACCCCAGCGTATACGCCTCCACATCCACGTCATCCAGTGAATAGCGGTCCACGCTGCCGCGGAATTTCAGGTTGTCGAGGCCGTAGGTGAAGCCGGCGCCCCAGAAGCCGTCGGTGCCGTCTTCGTCGCTGCCGTGGTCGAATTCCGCGTCCCAGCGCAGGGCGCCGGCGCGCAGGAACAGATCGGTGCCGGTGGCGATGCGGGCCTTGCCGATGGCGGCGGCTTCGATGCCGGAGATGTCGACTTCATTGCCGTCGCCGTAGTCACCCAGCCACACAGCACCGCCTTCCACGCCAACGGAGAAGGTATCGCGAGCCAGGGGGAAGCTGACGCCGCCTAGCAGCGAGAAGGTGGTGTCCGTGGTATCGGCCCCGGAGGGGATATCCCGGTCATCCAGATCTGTCCAGCCGCCTTTGAGGACGCCATAGACACTGTGAGATGCAAAGACAGGGGTGGAAAGTGTGATGGCGCCGAGGATGGCGGTGGTAGCAAGCAAAGGGGTTTTCATGTGTCGCTCCCTGCGATCATTGTTGATTCAGGTACGACTTTATCACGAGGCAGGAAGGATGCCAGAGGGCAAACGCCGGTGGTGCGTCAGGGTATTCGCCTGTGAAGGGTTACTGCGCTCCGGTAGCCGACATCAGGGGCTGGCGCACGATCAACAACGTCGCTCAGGGACGGATCACGAAGTAATAGTCGCCGCTGAGTTTCAGGCGCATGCAGCCGTGGTCATCGGGGAGATCGTTTTCCCACTCCACGTCCTGGACGCCCAGATCGAAGGCGGCGGTGTTGCGGGCGATGGCTTTGAGGCGCTCCACATCGTTGGACTCGGTGATCAACACCGGGGGGATGGCAGCAGCGCTCTTTTCGCGAAACAGTCTCATCGTCTCTCTCCTCGCTGTGTCAAAGCAGCTACATCAAGGCCCATGGCGACCCTGCTTTGAGGTGACGACCGCTCAGTCCTTGTTCGGGGTGAGCCGGTATTTTTATTCGTGCGTTTTACCTTTGCTCTCTCTTGTTACCGGAACCTTTTACCCGGTGCAATAACCCTGTTTGCTCATATTCAAGAAAATGCGAAGTGAGTCAACTGCCTGATTTCACAGTAAAAAAGCCTGCACAGGGCAGGCTTTTTCTCAAGAAAATGAATGGGTTAACCATTCGTCGGTCAGAGCATGATCAAGTGGTTCGGCAGCTCATTTTTTTGTTCCGTGGCGGGCACGTGGGTGGCCAGTTTGTCGCCGCAGGCCGCCACGCATTCCTGGAAGCCTTCCGCTACCCGGCCGGCTTTCACCCGGGCGATGAAGGCATCCACGATGGTCTGCCACTCGCTGTCATCCACATGGCGGGCAATGCCCTGATCCGCCAGGATTTCCACGTAGTGTTCCGCTTCGCTGACGAAGATCAGCAGGCCAGTGCCGCCGCGGGTGCGGTGCAGGCCCTGCTCGAGGAACGCCTGCCGGGCCAGGCCGGCGGCGCGCATGCGTTGCAGGCGACGGGGCACGACCCGGAACTGCACCGGCTTGAGACGGAACAGCACCGCCAGCACCAGCAGTACGCCCCATTGCAGCAGTAGGCCTTCAAAGGGGGTCAGCCAGACCGGCATGAACAGCAGGGCAACCGGTACCAGCAGGGACAACAGCGCGGCCCACAGCAGGGTCACATAGCGATAATCGTCAGCCTGGCGGGCCAGTACCGTGACCAGCTCAGCGTCAGTGCGTTTTTCCTGTTCGCCGATTGAGCGGGACAGGGTTTCCTGTGCGTTCTTGTTCAGCAACATTACCAACCTCCCGAGGCGCCACCGCCTCCGAATCCACCACCGCCGCCGCCGAAGCCGCCGCCACCGAAACCACCACCGCCGCCAAAGCCGCCCATGGGCACCGGCAGGAACATGCCGCCACGGCGACCACCCCGGCCTCCGCCGCCACCAAAGGACAGCAGGAAGGTGACCACGACCATGCCGATCAGCATCAGCAGGGCCTTGAGGCCGCTGGGTTTGTCGCGGGGTTGGCGTTCGCCTTGATATTCGCCCTTGATGGCCGATTGAATGGCGGTGACACCGGCCTGGATACCGCCGTAGAACTGACCCTGGCGGAAGGCGGGCAGGATTTCCTGCTGGATGATGACACTGGAAAGCGCATCGGTGAGCACCCCTTCCAGGCCGTAACCCACTTCGATGCGGACCTTGCGATCCTTGGGCGCCACGATCAGCAGGACACCGTTATCGGATTCCTTGCTGCCTATTCCCCAATGGCGGCCCAGCTGGTAACCGTAATCGGCGATCTCGTAACCTTGCAGATCTGCCAGTGTTACCACGACTACCTGGTTGGAGGTGTTCTGTTCCGCCGAGGCCAGTGCCTGGGTCAGACTCTGGCGCTGGGCGGCGGTCATCAGGTTGGCGTTGTCCACCACCCGGCCGGTGAGTTCAGGAAATTCCGGCGCCGCCCACAAGGGCGACGCCAACAACAGGATCAGCAGCGTGAATAAGCGCATCATTCGAAGCTGACGGCCGGCGCCTGATCCGCATCTTCCGCGGTGGCTTCGTAGGTTTCACGGATTTCCATGTCGCTGTACAGGAAGCTGTGCCACAGCCGCCCCGGGAAAGTACGGATCTCGGTGTTGTACTGCTGCACGGCGGCGATGTAATCACGACGCGCCACGCTGATGCGGTTCTCGGTGCCTTCCAGTTGCGATTGCAGCGCCAGGAAGTTCTGGTTGGCTTTCAGGTCCGGGTAGCGTTCCGCCACTACCATCAACCGTTGCAGAGCCGAGCCGAGCTGACGCTGGGCCTGCTCGAACTGTTTCAGTTTTTCCGGATTCTCGAGCATGCTGCCATCCACCTGGATGGAGCCCACCTTGGCGCGGGCCTGGGTCACTTCCACCAGCACTTCCCTCTCGTGACTGGCATAGCCCTTCACGGTGTTGACCAGGTTGGGGATCAGGTCTGCCCGGCGCTGATACTGGTTTTCCACCTGCGACCAGGCGGCTTTTACCTGTTCGTCGTAGGTGGGAATGTTGTTGATGCCACAGCCGCTGAGCCAGCCGGCCAGCATGACCAGAAAAAGGCTACGCCAAAGTGTCATGGTTCTCTGCTCCTTCAATCCAGAATGACAGCGGTTCCTTGCGCTTGTCGTCGCGCAGGCTCGCCAGTAACTGCTGTTTTTCGCTACGGGTCAACCGCTTGAGCCGGGCTTCCAGCCGCGAGGCGGAGGCTCGATCGCCGGCGGGCACCAGCAACACCGGCTGTACCGGTCGGCGGGCACGGGTGTAACGTGCGCCCTTGGGGCTGTAATTATGCTCGTGAAAACGCCGGGCCGGTTCGGTACTGATACCGGTATACAGTGTCTGGTCCGCACAGCGCAGCATATACACCCACCACTCTTGCATGGTTTTTACATCCCACTTTTTACTGGCTGCTATGATGCCAGAGACGTTCAAGACAACAAGGATGAAAAAATGATTACCTACCTTTACTGGTTTCTCGTTGCAGTACTCGTCATCGGTGCCCTGTTCGGTATCGGCGTGCGTCTGGGCAAATGGAAGCCGGCACTGATTATTGCCGCCGTGATCTGGTTGGTGGCCACCCTGGCCTACTACTTCTGGCTGGAACAGATTTTTGTGAAACGCTTTGGCGGCACCATGAATATCAAGGTGCCCGAAGAGCAGTACCACATCGGTGCCACCTGGAAGGGCGACAACCTGTGGATCCAGAACTACAACCCGGAAACCAACGAGTGCATCTTCCAGGAATACTCCCGGGGCAACATGCTGGAAGGCAAGGTCGTGCTGAAGAACTGTGACCCGCTGCAGGGCACCGGCATGGTGCTACCGAAAGACCCGGCGCTGAAGTAACCGCCTCTTTGAAAAAGGGACGTGCCAACCCCCACCGTTGGAGCCTTGCTGGCAAGGCGAATGCCAAAACTGGTCAGGCAACCTCTTCGCTTTGTGAACAAAGCTCCAAGGGGTAACCGTAGCTGCCCCTTCCCCTGTTCCGGTGATGCGGCTACCCTTCCGCTTTTCACTGACCGGAACAGGACGCCCCATGAGCAATTCCCTTCAAACCCTGATGTTTGCCTTGAACCTGGTACCCGATGCTGTCGCCTTCGAGCAGGTGCAAGAGGTGATTGCCGAGCACTACACCTACACCCCTACCCGCTTTACCAACGGCAGTGGCGATGACCAGGTGGTAAATGAGGCAGGCAGCAATGAGGGATCCTGCAAGATTTTTGCCTTCGCCAAACTCAACAACCTGTCCGACGCCCAGACCCTGGCCTGCTTCGGGCATTTCTATCGGCATGACGTTCAGGGCAACCCGGACGGCACCGACCACGCCAACATCCGCACCTTCATGCGCCACGGCCTGAGCCAGGTGCAGTTCGATGGCGACGCCCTCGTTCCTCGATAATGTGATCCCCTTCGCGCCATCTTGATCCGCTTTCGTGAATCCTGTGCAGACAATTTCATGGAGAGATGATCATGGCGCGCTATCTGGGCCTGCTGTTTGCCTTGTTACTGACCCCCGCGGTGCAGGCGGCGGACGGCTGTGCCGACGCCCTGGATACCACCGTCAGAAAGCTGCATTCCCAGCAGACGCTGGATCTCTGTGCCCTCACCCGCAACAAGCTGACGCTGGTGGTGAATACCGCCAGCCAGTGTGGCTACACCCCGCAGTTCAAGGATCTGGAGGCGCTGTACCAGACCTACCGGGAGCAGGGCCTGCTTGTGGTGGGCTTCCCCTCTGACGACTTCCGCCAGGAGTTGAACAGCGAGTCCGATACCGCGGAAGTCTGTTATGTGAACTACGGCGTCACCTTCCCCATGGCCGCCACCAGTTCGGTCAAGGGCGACAACGCCAACTCGATATTCCGGGCCCTTGGTGCCGCCACCCAGGCGCCGGGCTGGAACTTCAACAAGTATCTGGTAGCGGCGGACGGCTCCCTTATTCGCCATTTCCCGGCAACGGCGGAGCCACGCGGTGGTGAGCTGGAAGCGGCCATCCGCGATGCATTGACCCGGTGACCTGGGCAACGAGGTAGATGCCTCCGGCAGAGGCTGATATTGTGAACGGTCACCCATTATTATCCGGCGGTGAGTCCTGTGAAGGTTCGCAGCAGCAAAGAACAGCAACGCCATCAGCTTGAGCGCGATATGGAGCGCTATCTGTCCAAGGGCGGAGAGATCAAGGAGATCCCCCGTGGCGTCAGTGGTACCGATCCCGTGCACGGGAAAGGGCACCAGACTGTGCTGTTCAACGGCCCCCGCCAACCCCAGCGCACCGATCTGAGCCAGGTGGCCGCCACCATCGACGCGCGCAAGCACAAACCCCGCCGCCAACGACTCACCCACCGCCCCACCCGCAAGCTGATTTATGATGATTTCGGAGAACCGTTACGCTGGGTGTGGCACGACTGAAGAAGGATCTGCAATGAAACGGCTTCTGCTGTTGGTATCCCTGTTTATGATGAGTCAGACCGCGTTCAGCGACATCATTGAAACCCAGGTCACCCTGCCCGACGATCTGGGCACCGGGGTCATGTACCTGAATGACAAACAGAAAAAACCCGGGCCCGGGGTAATCGTGATCCACGAATGGTGGGGCCTGAACGATTACGCCCGCGATCGCGCCCGCATGCTGGCCCGGGCCGGTTATACCGCACTGGCGGTAGACATGTATGGCACCGGCAAGGTGGCCACTCATCCGAAGGATGCGGAATCCTTCATGAAATCCGCCATGGCCGAGCCAGAAAAGATGAACGCCCGCTTCGAAGCCGCCCGCAAGATGATGCTGAAACAGCAGCAGGTGGAAGCAGGCCGTCTGTTCGCCATCGGCTACTGCTTTGGCGGTGGCGTGGTACTGAACCAGGCCCGCATGGGCACCGAGCTGGCCGGCGTGGCCAGCTTCCATGGCACCCTGGGCACCGACACTCCCGCCCAACCGGGTGACATCAAGGCGCGTATTCTCGCCGCCACCGGCCAGGCCGACCCGATGATTCCCGCCGAACAGGTCACCGGCTTCGTGAAGGAAATGACCGAGGCCGGCGCTGACTTCCAGCTGCTCAGCTTCCCGGGCGTCAAGCACAGCTTCACCAATCCGAAGGCGGATGCGGTGGCAGAACGCTTCGACATGCCGGTGGGCTACGATGCCCATGCAGATCAGGTGAGCTGGAAAGCGCTGGTGGATTTCATCGAACATCAATCCCACGCAGAATAACCGCACCAGTTAGGGGCATTGCACAACGCAATGCCCCGTCACTGCCCATCTTTCCGCCCGATTCGTTTTCCCCCTGCGCCAACCCCCTGATTTTCCTCAGCCTGGCCACTTGGCATCCCCTTTGCTTTATCTCAGAAAGAGGAATCGAATGGCCACGTTGCCATTAGGGAGCCTCTAAATGACTCCTTGCATGCTCAGTCTTTCAGGCTGGCTCGCAATCTAGGCGCGATTTTGAAGGTGTATGTCGATCCATCGAAAAAGCGCAACAACGAGTGCGAGTCAGCCTGAAAGACCCGGAGGGCGAGGCCTGAAGGGCACATCTGCTGCGCTTTGTCGCTAGGAAAGGGAACCACCCTGTCCGTCGCGACAAAACACAACAGCTGCACCCTTCAGGCCACGCTGAGTACGCAAGGAGTCATTCAGAGGCTCCCAACTCAATACAATTTGAACCAATAGACCGCTAGGGTTCCGGTCGCCTGCGCCGACAGACAGCGTGCAGCCGATGCCTGGTCCGAGAGCAGTCGACCTTCTTGCAGTCGTTTCGCAGCACATGCGGCTGAAGGTTACACGGCGGGACAAAAGCCCGGGAGGACACGATGACCGCGTTGTCATTGGATTCCTCATCGTCCGTAGCCAAGGAGGTCCGAGATGACCCTTTCCGTACGTAAGACCGCTGCCGTTGCAGCACTTGTCCTGTCCACATCCCTGATGCCGGTCACCGCACTGGCCAAAGATTCCTTCAGCATTTGCTGGTCCATCTATGTGGGCTGGATGCCGTGGGATTACGGTGCCCAACAGAAGATCGTCGACAAGTGGGCCGACAAGTACGACATCGAGATTGATGTGGTACAGATCAACGACTACGTGGAATCCATCAACCAGTACACCGCCGGTGCCTATGACGGCTGCGCCATGACCAACATGGATGCGCTGACCATTCCCGCTGCTGGCGGCGTGGATTCCACCGCCCTGATCGTGGGTGACTTCTCCAACGGTAACGACGGCGTGGTGCTCAAGGGCACCGACAAGCTGGCCGACATCAAGGGCCAGCAGGTCAACCTGGTGGAACTGTCGGTATCCCACTACCTGCTGGCGCGGGCGCTGGAAACCGTGGGGCTGACTGAGCGTGACCTGACCGTGGTGAATACCTCGGATGCGGATCTGGTTTCCGCCTTCACCACCAAAGGCGTCACCGCCGTGGCCACCTGGAACCCGCTGCTCAGCGAAATCACTGCCATGCCGGACAGCCACAAGGTGTTCGACTCCGCGCAGATTCCTGGTGAAATCATCGACCTGATGGTGGTCAACACCGACACCCTGGAAGCCAACCCGGATTTCGGCAAGGCGCTGACCGGTGCCTGGTACGAGATCATGGCCACCATGTCCGCCGATGATGAGGCCGGCAAGGCCGCCCGTACCTTCATGGCCAATGCCTCCGGTACCGACCTGGCCGGCTATGAAGCCCAGCTGGATTCCACCCGCATGTTCTACCAGCCCGCTGAGGCCGTGGCCTTCGTCAACAGCCCGGCACTGAAAGACACCATGCAGAAGGTGGCGGAGTTTTCCTTCCAGCACGGTCTGCTGGGTGAAGGCGCCCCGGACGCCGGCTTTGTGGGTATCGAAACCCCGGCGGGCATCTATGGCAGCGACAGCAATGTAACGCTGCGCTTTATCCCGGATTACATGGCCATGGCTGCAGAAGGAAAGCTGTAACAACGCAAGCACGTCGCACGCTGGCACGTACCACGCCAGTGTGCGGTGTCCGCCCTGTTGCGAATTCAATCACCGGGAATTGCCATGAAAAAACTGATCAACCGTCAACCGGGACGTGTCGGTGCCTGGGCACTGGGCCTGCTGCCCTTCGTGCTGTTGCTGATTGTTTATATGGTCGCCTCCGATGCGCGCCTGACGGAAAACCCCAACGACAAATTGCTACCGGCAATGGGCAGTTTTGTGGACGCCATCCAGCGTATGGCGTTCGAACCCAGCAAGCGCAGCGGCGACTATCTGTTGCTGAACGACACCCTGGCCAGCCTGCAACGGCTTGGCATCGGTGTGGCCATCAGTGCGCTGATTGCCCTGGTGGTGGGGATCGGCAACGGCACCATTCCCTATATCCGCTCTACCCTGTCACCGCTGGTGACCGGCATGTCACTGGTACCGCCCATGGCGATCCTGCCAGTGCTGTTCATTATTTTCGGTCTGGGTGAACTGGCCAAGGTAATGCTGATCATCATCGGCATTACCCCCTTTCTGATTCGTGATCTGCAGCAACGGGCGCTGGAAATTCCGGAAGAGCAGATCATCAAACTGCAGACCCTGGGCGCCAATACCTGGCAGATCATTACCCGCCTGGTCTGGCCGCAACTGATGCCGCGATTGATCGGCGCCGTGCGGTTGTCACTGGGCCCGGCCTGGCTGTTCCTGATCGCCGCCGAGGCCATCGCCGCCACCGAAGGGCTGGGCTATCGCATCTTCCTGGTGCGGCGTTATCTGGCCATGGATGTGATTCTGCCCTACGTGGTGTGGATCACCCTGCTGGCCTTTGCCATCGACTTTCTTCTGCGTCGCTACTCGCAGTGGCGCTACCCCTGGTTCCATCAACAGGCTCATTAAGGAGATCCGTGGTAATGGCTATCATCGAAATGAAAAACCTGTGGAAGGAATACGGCGACCAGGTGGTGCTGGAACGGCTCAACGCCACCGTCCAGGAAGGCGAGTTCGTCACCGTTGTCGGCGCCTCCGGCTGCGGCAAGACCACCTTCCTGAAACTACTGCTGGGCACCGAACAGGCCAGCCGTGGCGAACTGCTGCTGGATGGCCAGCCCCTGCCCGGCGAACCGGATGACAGTCGTGGCATCGTGTTCCAGCGTTACTCGGTACTCAACCATCTGACCGCCCTGGAAAACGTCATGCTTGGTGGCGAATTGCAGCACAGCCCCTGGTTGGGTTTCAGTTTCGGCAAGCGCCGCAAACAACTGCAGAAAGACGCCCTGGCCATGCTGGAAAGCGTGGGCCTCAGCCACGCCGTGGACAAATACCCTCATGAACTCTCCGGCGGCATGCAACAACGACTGGCCCTGGCCCAGGCGCTGATCAAGAAACCGCGCATCCTGCTGCTGGACGAACCCTTCGGCGCCCTGGACCCAGGCATTCGTGCCGCCATGCACAAGCTGGTGCTGTCGTTGTGGAAAGAACAGCGACTCACCGTGTTCATGATCACCCATGACATCAACGAAGGCTTTTACCTGGGTACCCGGCTGTGGGTGTTCGACAAGCCCCGCCTGGACCCGCAGGCCCCCGGTGCCTATGGCGCCCGGGTGACCTACGACCTGCCCGTGGGTGACTGCGAAACCGGCACACTGACAAACATTAATCAAAGCGTGCGCAATACCAGCCGCGCTCTCCATGACACCCTGTAAGGAGCGCATGATGAGCGACAGTCTTTACACCACTACCCTGCCCGGCAGCGCCCACTGGTCGTTGCGGGTACGCCGTGGCATGCAACTACGATTTACCGACGTGGAAGGTGGCGCCAACCTCTCCCTGCTGATGTACAACCCGGAAGACCTGCTGGAACGCTACAACGCCCCGGACACGCTCAAGGGCCAGCACACCTTCAAGCTGACCCGCGGCAACTGCCTGTACTCGGATATGGGGCGGGTGTTTGCTTCCATGGTCGACGATGATTTCGGCTGGCACGACACCGTCTGCGGCACGCTCAGCGAAAAAAGTCTGCAGGAAAAATACCCGGTCAGAACCTATCAGGATCATCACAACCACTGGACCCTGAGCGGCGAGCACAGCTTTCTCACCGAGCTGGCCAAATACGGCCTGGGCGAACGGGATCTGGCCGCCAACCTGAATCTTTTCTCCAAAGTCATCACCGACGATGACGGCAACCTGATCTTCGATGCCAGCGCCGCCCGCGCCGGTGCCAGCGTCACCCTGCGCTTTGAAATGGACACCCTGGTCATCCTGCACACCTGCCCGCACCCGCTGAACCCGGCTGCAGACTATCCGATGAAACCGGTACAGGTGGAGATGCTGAAAGCCGCCCCACTGAGCGACGACGATTACTGCAAACACTTTCGCCCGGAAAATGGCCGCGCGTTCGAGAACAATCGTCTGTACCACCTGGGTGTGTAACCCGCTCCTGTAGGAGCGCCTCTCGAGGCGCGATAACCAAGGCAAGAAAGGATCCACCATGATCAAAGAAAGCCACCGACAACCGGAACAGACCAGCTTCCGCGAAGTGGTCGCCGCCGGGGATTATTTCATTCACACGGTAAAAAAAGGCCAGACCGTTCGCCTGCTCGATCTGCAAGGCAACCAGGCCGCCGACACCCTGTTCTACAGCGCCGCCGACCCGGCGGAACGCTACAGCGCCATGGATACCATTCGCGAGCAGGGCAACGTCTACCTCACCGCCGGTAGCGTGCTGATGTCCAACCGGATCAACCCGCTGCTGGAGATCGTGGCCGATACCTGTGGTCGCCACGACACCCTGGGCGGTGCCTGCGCCACGGAAAGCAACACGGTGCGCTACGACCTGGAAAAGCGCTGCATGCACGCCTGCCGGGATAGCTGGATGCTGGCCGTGAACCAGCACCCGGAGTTTGATCTGGGCAAACGGGACATTACCCACAACATCAACTTCTTCATGAATGTGCCGGTCACCGCCGACGGCGGCCTCACCTTCGAGGATGGCATTTCCGCCCCGGGAAAATACGTGGAACTGACCGCCTGCATGGATGTGGTGATGTTGATTTCCAACTGTCCACAGCTCAACAACCCCTGCAACGGCTACAACCCCACACCCATTGAAGTGCTGATCTGGAACCATTGATTCTGATTGACCCGCACTTCCCCGGGGACGACCCCGGCGGCCAAAGAATGCAATGACGGGACGACCCGTCAGCCGTCAAAGAGACATCGCCATGTTCAACAAAGTGTTGATTGCCAACCGCGGCGCCATTGCCACCCGTGTGATTGCCACCCTGAAAAAACTCGGCGTTACCGCCGTGGCCGTCTATGCCGAAGCGGATCGGGATTCCCTGCATGTGACCCAGGCCGACGAGGCCTACTGCCTGGGCGACGGTGGCGCCCGCGACACCTATCTGAATCAGGATGCCCTGTTTGCCCTGATGGAGCAGCACGGCATCGAGGCGGTGCATCCCGGCTACGGGTTTCTCAGTGAAAACCCGGACTTTGTGCAGGGCTGTGAAGCCCGTGGTATTGCCTTCATCGGCCCGACGCCACAGCAGATGGACACCTTCGGCCTGAAACACACCGCCCGTGCCCTGGCAGAAAACACCGGCGTTCCCCTGCTGCCCGGTACCGACCTTCTCACCGACAAAGAGGCTGCCCTGACAGCGGCAGACCAGGTCGGCTACCCGGTGATGCTGAAAAGCACCGCTGGCGGTGGTGGCATCGGAATGCAGATTTGTGAAAACGCCGCCAGTCTGGACAAGGCCTGGGACACGGTACGTCGCCTGAGCGCCAATAACTTTTCCAACGATGGCGTTTTTATCGAAAAATATATCGCCCGTGCTCGCCATATCGAGGTGCAGGTTTTCGGTGACGGCCAGGGCCATGCGGTCACCCTCGGCGAGCGCGACTGCTCCGCCCAGCGACGCCACCAGAAAGTGCTGGAAGAAACTCCCGCGCCCAACCTGCCCGATGCCGTTCGCAGCGAACTGCAGGCCACCGCCAAAACGCTGATGGAAGCGGTCCGCTACCGTAACGCCGGCACCGTGGAATTTATTCTCGACCAGGACAGCAACGCCTTTTATTTCCTGGAAGTGAATACCCGCCTGCAAGTGGAGCACGGCGTCACCGAACAGGTTTACGGCGTAGACCTGGTGGAGTGGATGCTGAAACTAGCCGCCGGCGAGTTGCCCTCGCTGGAGAGCCTGGCCGCCACCCTGACAGTCTGTGGCCATGCCATCCAGGCACGGTTGTATGCGGAAGACCCGAACAAGGATTTCCAGCCCAGCGCCGGCCTGCTTACCGCCGTCACCTTTCCCATGGCCGATGGCAATGCCCTGCGTATTGATCACTGGATCGAAGCCGGACTCACCGTCTCTCCACTGTTCGATCCCATGTTGGCCAAGGTGATTGTTCATGAAGCCAGCCGCGACGCAGCCCTGGCCGCACTGGACAAGAGTCTGGAAGAAACCTGCATCGAAGGCATCGAAACCAATCGCGATTATCTGCGCAGCATTCTTGCCGACCCGGTGTTTGCCGACGGGCAGATGACTACCCGCTACCTGAATGACTTTCGCTACCAGCCGTTCACCCTGGATGTACTGGCCGGCGGCACCCTGACTACAGTGCAGGATTACCCCGGCCGCAGTGGTTACTGGCCGGTGGGCGTACCGCCATCTGGCCCGTTCGATGCCCTGAGTTTTCGTTTGGCCAATCGCCTGCTGGGCAACGAGGAAAAGGCAGCGGGGCTGGAGTTCACTCTCAACGGCCCGACCCTGAAATTTAATCAGGCCACCCGCATCGCCCTCACCGGCGCAGACATGCAGGCAACCCTGGATGGCAACCCGGTTCCCGGCTATACCGCCATTGCCATACAGCCGGGCCAGACCCTGAAGCTGGGCAAGGTAGTCGGCGAGGGGGCCCGTGCCTACCTGGCCATTGCCGGCGGCATCCAGTGCTCTCCCTATCTGGGCTCGCGCAGCACCTTTACCCTGGGTCAGTTCGGTGGCCATGGTGGCCGCGCCCTGCGCACCGGGGATGTGCTGCATTTCTCTCCCGACAACGGGACGGACAGCGATCTTGAGGTACCGGAGACGCTGAAACCCTCACTGAACAACCAGTGGACCCTGCGAGTGATCTACGGCCCCCACGGTGCGCCGGACTTCTTTACCGACGACGACATGGCCATGTTCTTCAGCACGGACTGGCAGGTGCACTACAACTCCAGCCGCACCGGTGTGCGCCTGGTGGGTCCCAAACCCGGCTGGGCACGCAGCGACGGCGGCGAAGCCGGCATGCACCCGTCCAACATCCATGACAATGCCTACGCCGTGGGCACGGTGGATTTCACCGGTGACATGCCGGTGATTCTGGGCCCGGACGGACCCTCCCTGGGCGGCTTTGTCTGCCCGGCCACGGTGATTCTGGCGGACCGCTGGAAACTGGGCCAGCTCAAGGCCGGCGATACCTTGCGCTTTGAGGCCATCAGCCTGGCCGATGCGGATGCACTGGCCGCAGAACAGGACGCCTGTGTGGCCGCCTTGAGCGCACCGGAACAACAAGTCAGCCCGGCGCCGATCACCACCCCGATTCTCAACCGCCTGAGCGAAAGCGACGCCGGAGTGGAGGTGGTCTACCGAGCCGCCGGCGACCGTTACCTGTTAGTGGAATACGGCCCCTTGGTGCTGGACCTGCGCCTGCGTTTCCGTGCCCATGCGTTGATGCTATGGCTGCAGGAACAGCAACTGGATGGCGTCATCGAACTGACCCCGGGCATTCGCTCCCTACAGATTCATTTCGATCCGCGGCAACTGCCCCGCACAGAACTGCTGGAAACACTGGCCCAGGCAGAACATGCCCTGCAACAGCAGGACGATCTGGAAGTGCCCTCGCGCATCGTGCATATCCCGCTGAGCTGGGATGACGAGGCCTGCCATCAAGCCATCGAAAAATACATGCAGTCGGTGCGCAAGGACGCTCCCTGGTGTCCGTCCAATCTGGAATTCATTCGCCGCATCAACGGCCTCGACAGCATTGATGACGTTAAGAAAATTCTGTTCAGTGCCCGCTATGTGGTGATGGGCCTGGGCGATGTGTATCTGGGTGCACCGGTGGCAACGCCTTACGACCCTCGCCACCGGCTGGTGACCACCAAGTACAACCCGGCCCGCACCTGGACCGCGGAAAACTCCGTGGGCATCGGCGGCGCCTACTTGTGCGTGTATGGCATGGAAGGCCCCGGCGGTTACCAGTTCGTCGGCCGCACCCTGCAGATGTGGAACCGTTACCGGCAGACCGAGGCGTTTGATCAGCCCTGGCTGCTGCGCTTCTTCGATCAGATTCGTTTCTATGAAGTGAGCCACGAGGAACTCAATCAGATTCGCCGGGATTTTCCCAAGGGCCAGTATCCGATCCGCATCGAAGAGACCACCTTCAGCCAGAAGGACTACCAGCAGTTTCTGGATGACAACCAGCAGGACATCACCACCTTCACCGACGCCCGCAACCAGGCCTTTGATGAAGAACTGCAACGCTGGGTGGCCAGCGGCCAGATCAACTTCCAGTCGGAGCAGGATCTGGATGCGGACAACAGCGCCGAGTCGGTGGCGGGCACCCCGGTGGAATCTCCGGTGGCTGGCAACATCTGGAAATTGAATGTGGCCGAGGGCGACAGCGTCAACGCCGGCGATGTGGTGGCGGTGCTGGAATCCATGAAGATGGAAATCGAGATCAGCGCCCCGGAAAGCGGCCAGGTGGTTGCCATCAACCGCCAGGAAGGCCAGCAGATCAATGCCGGCCAGGCGATCATGGTGCTGGACTGAACCGAGAGAAAGTCATCATAGCGTCGACGGGAACAAGGCTGGGTAATGCGCCAGCCCTGGTTACCCTCAGGTCTCAGCCTCTCGCTGTCGCAATTTCCTTAAGGCAGAGGGACTCAGCCACCTTCGTTGCTGGCCTCCTGACGACGGGGGCGGCGCACCAGTTCCCCCCGGCAATTGGGGCAACGGCTGGCATGAACGGTGCAACAATCCACACAGTAAGTGCATTCGTAGGAACAGATATAAGCTTCTGCCTGGGCCGACAGGGAGCGCTGGCAGGTCTCGCACTGTGTTTTCATCTTCAGCATGGAAACGTCCTTGCAGGCTGCTAATGAGCCTTCACTTTCTGTTTGTTGCAGCGTTCGCAACGATACACCGTCACCAGCTTTCCCTGCTTCACATCAAACTGCTTTTCCTTGCACACCACCCACTTATGAAAGCCATGCTGGCACATGCCTTTGCGCGGGGATTTCTTTTCCGGTTTTTTGAACGGCAGAATATCGCCCATGACCACAGTACATCTTGATAACGATCCACCGAGGATAGCGTAATTTTCCCTTCAAAGCGCCAATAGCAAGCCGGTTCCCAGCGCGGCCTCGCCGACAAGAAACAGGGCCGGAAACCGCTCCAGCCGACCATCAATGCCCCAGGAAACCAAGCGCCCCATCGCCATGCCCAGCAGGGCCACGCCGACCGTCAACACCACCCCCGGCTGCCAGTGCGGCCAATGGCCACTCAATAACAGCAGGGCGCCTATGGCGACACCAAACCCTCCATACACGGCTCTGGCTTCGTTGCGCGCGGCCATGGGTAATGTGGGCAAATCCACCATTCCGGTGATTCTTTGCGGAGCGATCAGCGCCAGCAGGCCCATGGCGAGAAAGGCGATTGCAGTAATCAGGATCATCGGTAATTCCCCTATTCAGATAGCGGTAGCCGAAAGCACGTCCAGACAGAGTGCGCCGCCGGTATGGTTAGGATAGATTCAGGTCAGAGTCCACCGATCAGGGAAGAGGAACAATTACCTCAGAGGTAATGGTGAAGCCGTGAGCGATTTTCCATGCTTACCAGATACTCGGATAACCCCGCTCCAGGAGAGCCCATGCAAACCGGACAGATTCTCGCTGAACTACGCAAGACACAGCGCCTGAGCCAACTGGATCTGGCCTTGCGTGCGGACGTCTCCAGCCGTCACCTGAGCTTTATCGAAACCGGCCGCAGCCAGGCCAGCGCCCCTATGCTCAAGCGGCTGGCCCTGGAGCTGGAGCTGAGCTGCCGGGACACCAACCGGCTGCTGCTGTCCGCCGGCTATGCCCCGGCCTTCAGCAACACCGATCTGGACAGCGTCGCCATGGCTCCGGTGCGCCAGGCCCTGGAGATCATGCTGGTCAATCACAACCCCTTCCCTGCCGTGGTGCTGGATGCCCACTGGAATGTGCTGATGGCCAATCAGGCCCAACAACAAATGATGGGGCTGATGATGCAGGAACGCGGCCCCTTCCCGCAGACCGCCAATGTGGTGGAACTGGTGTTTCACCCCCAGGGCTATCGGCCTTTTCTGATCAACTGGGAGGAAGTGGCGGGCTTTCTGCTGCGACGCCTGCACCGGGACCACCAGGCGCGCCCGGATCCAGAGCTGGCTGGCCTGCTGGAACGCCTGGCTGAACTGGCGGATGTGGAGGCCCTGCTCCATCAGGAGCCGCCAGGGGACCGCAGCGAGCCCATGCTGGCCCTGGAAATCGACCTGGCCGGGCAGGGCCTGCGCAGTTTCTCCACCCTGGCCAGTTTCGGCACTGCTCTGGATGTGGTGATGGAAGAGCTGCGTATCGAGCATTATTTCCCCGCCGATGACGCCACCCGCCGCTGGTTTCGCAAGCAGATTCAATAACCCCATCGAAGGGGCAGGCGCAAACCCGTATAATTCGCCCCCCGAGAATCAACCGGCAGTGATAATGACTGATTTTACCCCCGGCCAGCGCTGGCTGAGCGAATCCGAAACCGAACTGGGCCTCGGCATCATCAAGGAATTGGATTACCGACTGGTCACCGTGGGCTACCCGGCGGTAGAAGAGGAGCGCACCTACGCCATCAACAATGCGCCCCTGTCGCGGGTCATCTTCAGTACCGGCGACACCATCCGCACCGCCGACGAGCTGGAGCTGGTGGTGACCGAGGTCAACGAACTCAACGGCCTCAAGGTCTACATGGCTCACCCGCTGGGCCAGCCGGAAGATGTACAACCGGTGCCGGAAACCCATCTGGGCCACAAACTGCGCCTGACCACGGCACTGGATCGCCTGCTGTCCAATCAGTTGTCCTCCAATCGCTGGTTCGAACTGCGTGTGGATGCGCTGAATGCTCACTGCCAACAACAGCAGTCCACCATCAAGGGGCTGCGTGGCCCGCGCATCGACCTGATCGGCCACCAGCTCTACATTGCCGACCAGGTAGCCAATCGCTTTGCTCCCCGTGTTCTGCTCGCCGACGAGGTAGGCCTGGGCAAGACCATCGAGGCCGGCCTGATTCTCCATCAACAATTACTCAGCGGCCGCGCCAAGCGGGTACTGGTGGTGGTGCCTTCGCCGCTGGTGCACCAGTGGTTTGTGGAAATGGTGCGCCGTTTCAATCTGCACTTTTCCATTTTCGATGCGGAACGACTCAACGCCCTGCAGCCGCAAACCAGCATCAAGGACATGCTGGCGCAGATTATCGAAGAGGAAAAAGCGGCAGCGGAAAGCGAAGACGAGGATAACGGAGAGGCCCCAGAGCAGACCTGGGACAACCCCTTCCTCAGTGAACAGCTGATCCTGTGCAGCACCGACTTCCTTGCCGAGTGCGATATCGACCAGCTGGCGGCAGCGGACTGGGATCTGCTGGTGGTGGATGAAGCCCACCACCTGGAATGGGCGCCAGACGCCCCCAGCGATGACTACCAACGGGTAGAGACCATTGCCCGCCAGGCCCGTGGCCTGCTGCTGCTCACCGCCACCCCGGAACAACTCGGCCTGGAAAGCCACTACGCGCGCCTGCGCCTGCTGGACCCGGATCGCTACCCGAGCCTGGAGGCTTTCCGCGAGGAACAGTCCCATTACCAGGACATCGCCAGCTTGGCCGGCAAGCTCCATGACGAGACCAGCTGGTCCGCGGACCTGAAAGCCGAAGCGGCCCGCCTGCTGCCGGACATGACCATCAGTGAAGACCAGCGCGAGGCGATCCTGGCCGAACTGCTGGATCGCTCCGGCCCGGGCCGGGTGATGTTCCGCAACACCCGCCACAATATTGCCGGCTTCCCGGCTCGCCACGTGCATGGTATTCCGCTGCCCCTGCCGGAGGAGTACCACTACGAGAGCGACGAGGAACGGGAAGGTCATCTACACCCGGAAACCCTGTTCCATGACGATCGCTGGTGCACCCTGGATCCACGGGTGAACTGGTTAGAGCAGTTCTTTAAGCAGCACCGCAAAGAGAAGGTGCTGGTGATCTGCGCCAACCGCCATACCGCCACCGATCTGCACGCTCACTGCAACTACAAGCTGGGCATGAACGTGGCCATGTTCCATGAAGACATGGACCTGATCGAGCGTGACCGGGCTGCCGCCTTCTTCGCCGATGATGTGGATGGTGCCCAGGCGTTGATCTGTTCCGAGATCGGCTCCGAAGGCCGCAACTTCCAGTTTGCCCATCATCTGGTGCTGTTGGACCTGCCACTGAATCCGGACCTGCTGGAACAGCGCATCGGTCGCCTGGACCGTATCGGCCAGACCGAAGACATCCAGATCCATGTGCCCTACTTCGAGGGCCACGCCCAGGAAGTGCTGTTCCGCTGGTACCACGAAGGCATGGACGCCTTCGAGCACACCAACCCGGCAGGCCACGACATCTACCTGCGCAGTCGCGATGCCCTGGAGCCGCTACTGTGTGGCGACCCGGAATACACCGCCATTGATGCCCTGGTGTCGGAGACCCGCGCCGTTGCCGATGAGCTGCATACCCTGATGGAAACCGGACGCGACCGTCTGCTGGAGCTGAGCTCCTTTGACAGCGAGCGGGCCGAGCAGCTGAAACAGGCCCTGGCGGACTGCGACAAGGACAGCCCCCTGCCCTTCATGCAACGGGTGTTTGATCGCTACGGTGTGGATCAGGAAGATCATTCCGACACCGCCGTGATCCTCAAGCCCGGCCAGCACATGCGTGATGCCTTCCCCGGGCTGCCGGAAGAAGGGATCACCATGACCGACAGCCGGGCCACCGCCCTGGCCCGGGATGACATGCAGTTCCTCACCTGGGAACACCCCATGGTCACCGGCAGCCTGGAAATGCTGCTCACCGAACACCGTGGCAAGGCCGCCGTGAGCCTGCTGAAGAACCCCAAGATCAACCCCGGTACCCTGCTGATCGAGGCCATCTACACCATTGACGCAGTAGCGCCCAAATACCTGCAGGCAGACCGCTTCCTGCCCACCACGGTGATTCGCCATCTGCTCGATGCCAACGGCAAGAACATCAGCCAGGCAATCAGCCACGACGGACTCAGCCAGCAGTGCCACAAGATGGACAAGCCGCTGAGCCGCAAGATCGTCGGCAGCCAGAAACCGCTGCTGGATAAACTGCTCAAGGCCGATGAAGCCCGCGCCGTGGAAGAAGCCCGCGGTACCATCGACGGCGCCCTGGAAAAAATGCGCCAGGAACAGGGCCATGAACTGGCTCGGCTGAAGGCACTGCAGGCCAAGAACCCGGCGGTGCGCGACGAGGAAATCCAGGCCCTGGAAGCCCAGACGGAAGCCCTGGAGAAAGTGCTTGGCGAAGCCCGCTGTCAGCTGGAAGCGGTACGTGTGATTGTAGCCGGCGGAGCGTAAAAGCGATCCACCGCCCTCGAACCTGGCGTTGGAGCCTTGCTCGCAAGGCGAAGGCTTCATGGGAGGCGAGCTTGACTCACCCCTTTGCCTTGCAAGCAAGGCTCCAACGAAGAAGAGCGGCCCCATGACAGACAAGGACAAAGCATGAGCGAACTGTTGAAGTGTGTGGAAATCGAGCCGGCAGGCGACGCCACGGCTACCGTGATCTGGCTGCATGGCCTGGGGGCCAGTGGTAATGATTTCGAGCCCATCGTGCCGGAGTTACAGTTGCCCGCCGGGCTGGATGTGCGCTTTGTGTTTCCCCATGCCCCGCAGATTCCCGTCACCGTCAACGGCGGCATGGTGATGCCCGCCTGGTACGACATTCTTGCCATGGATATCGACCGCAAGGTGGACGAGGCCGGGGTACTGGCGTCCGCAGATGCGGTAGATGCCCTGATCGAGCGCGAAATCCAGCGAGGCATTCTCGCCGAGCGGATTGTTATCGCCGGCTTCTCTCAGGGCGGTGCCGTGGCCTATCAGGCCGCATTGCGCTACCCGCAACAGCTGGCCGGCCTGCTGACCCTGTCCACTTATATGGCAATGCCGGTCACCCCCTCTACCGCCAATGCGTCCCTGCCGGTGTTGGTCTGCCACGGCAGCCAGGACCCCATGGTGCCGGAAGTGCTCGGCCGCCGGGCAGTAGATACCCTGACCAGCCTGGGCTATCAACCGGAATACCTCACCTACCCCATGGAGCATATGGTCTGTCTGGAGCAGATTCGTGATATCGGGCAATGGCTGAGCAAGGTGCTCTCGGACTGATCCTCCTCTTGTCAGTTACTCTATTGAAGCCTTGCTCACACCATGCGAGGTCGAAACAAAAAAAGCCGCGCCCCTTTCGGAGCGCGGCTTTTTTCGTGTTACCTGCAGCGTGTAGCGTGCTGCGACCTGCTTACAACCAGTAAACGGTCACGAACAGGAACAGCCATACCACGTCCACGAAGTGCCAGTACCAGGCACCTGCTTCCCAGGCAAAGCAGTTATCCGGGCTGAAGTGCCCCTTGATAACACGGATCAGGGTGATAAACAGGAAGATGGTACCGATGGTCACGTGGGCACCGTGGAAACCGGTGAGCAGGAAGAACAGACTCCCGTAGATACCCGCATCCAGGGTCAGACCCATGTCATAGGCGTGCACATATTCCAGGCCCTGCAGGCCCAGGAAGATAACGCCCAGCACCACGGTAATGGCCTGGAAAATGATCAGCTTGCCGCGCTGGTTTTCCAGCAGGGCGTGGTGAGCAATGGTCAGGGTAATGGAGCTGACCAGCAGGATGGCGGTGTTGATGGCCGGCAGACCCCAGGCACCCATGGGGGTGGTGGTGGTACCGTCCGGGGTCACGGTCAGGGGCCACATGGCCTGGAAACCCGGCCACAGCACTTCGTGGGTCATGGCATTGGAGCCTTCACCAGACAACCACGGAATGATCAGCCAACGGGTGTAGAACATGGCGCCGAAGAAGGCGGCAAAGAACATCACCTCGGAAAAAATGAACCACAACATGCCCTGACGATAGGAGCCGCCCAGCTGATTGCTGTGCAGACCGCCCACGGATTCCTTGATGGTATCGCGCCACCAGGCGGCAATGACCAGCAGCAACCAGGCCAGACCGATGAAGAACAGCGGCTTGCCGAAAAAGCTCGGCTCCATGGTGTCCATGGTGCTCTGCTGAATGAATTTGGCACCGCCAATGGCGGTCAGGAACAGGCCGATGGACGCTGTCAGCGGCCAGGGGCTGCTCTCGGGAACGTAATACTTGTCAGTAGCCATTCGAAAATCTCCTCTACAACCGGCTGTTATCAGTTCACAGCCACGCTGTTATTTTTACCGGCGACCCGCTCTGTCACATCGAAGATCGTATAGGACAGAGTGAATTGGTTTATATGACGTGGAATTTCCGGGTCCAGATAGAAAATCATCGGCATGTCCTTACGCTCCCCTGCGGCCAGGGTCTGCTGGTCAAAGCAGAAACACTGGGTCTTGTGCAGATAGCGCGCAGCCTCCCCCGGAGTTACCGAAGGAATGCTCTGGGTAATCATGTCCTTTGAGGTCGGGTTGCTGGCATAAAAATGTACCAGGGTAATTTCCCCCGGATGCACCTTGACCCGCTTGGTCTCAGAGGTGAATTCACCGCTGATGCCGTCGCCTTTCTGGGTAATGAATTCCACCGTCACGGTACGATCCGCCACCACCTGTTCGGGAACCTCGGTGGCGGCCGTACTGGATGTCTTGCCGTTCAGGCCGGTGATGTCACAGATAACGTTATAGAACGGCACCATGAGGAAGGCGAAGCCGAACATGGCTACCGCCCAGATCAACAGCTTCTTCAGCGTACGCTTGTTGCGTTCTTCCACGCTGAGCTGTTTTTCACTCATGGTGCCCGCTCCTGTCCGTTACCAGACTTACTTGACCACCGGCGGGGTGTCGTAGGTGTGGAACGGCGCCGGAGACGGCACTTCCCATTCCAGACCTTCGGCCCCATCCCACGGCTTGGCCGCTGCTTTTTCGCCTTTCTTCATGGCGCACAGCACGGCGACCGCCAGGAACAGCAACTGGGACAGACCGAACCAGAAGCCACCAATGGAAATCCAGAAGTTGTAGTCCGCAAACTGTAGCGCGTAATCAGCGTAACGACGCGGCATGCCGGCCAGACCCACGAAGTGCATGGGGAAGAACAGCAGGTTGGCGGAAATCAGGGAGTTCCAGAAGTGCAGTTCACCCAGGGTCTTGTTGGGCATCACGCCGGACCACTTCGGCAGCCAGTAGTAGGCAGCGGCGAAGATGGAGAAGATGGCGCCGGTCACCAGTACATAGTGGAAGTGAGCCACTACGAAGTAGGTGTCGTGGTACTGGAAGTCCACCGGGGTAATCGCCAGCATCAGGCCGGACAGACCACCACAGGTAAACAGCACCACAAAGGCAATCGCCCACTTCATTGGCAGCTCAAAGCTCATGGAGCCGCGCCACATGGTAGCCACCCAGTTGAACACCTTCACACCCGTGGGTACGGAGATCAGCATGGTCATGTACATGAAGAACAGGGTACCGGCCAGCGGCATGCCTACGGTGAACATGTGGTGAGCCCATACCACGAAGGACAGCAGCGCAATGGACGCGGTGGCGTACACCATGGAGGCGTAACCAAACAGCGGCTTGCGGGCAAAGGCCGGAATGATCGCTGACACGATACCGAAGCTCGGCAGGATCATGATGTACACCTCGGGGTGCCCGAAGAACCAGAACACGTGCTGGAACAGTACCGGGTCACCGCCGCCGGCGGCATCGAAGAAGCTGGTGCCGAAGTGACGGTCAGTCAGCATCATGGTCACTGCACCGGCCAGTACCGGGATTACCGCGATCAGCAGGAAGGCGGTGATCAGCCAGGTCCAGACGAACAGCGGCATCTTCATCAGAGTCATGCCCGGGGCACGCATGTTGAAGACGGTAACGACCACGTTGATGGCGCCCATGATGGAAGAAATACCCATCATGTGAACGGACAGGATGAACAGGTCCGTGGAATCCGGGCCATATTTGGTGGACAGCGGTGCGTAGAAAGTCCAGCCGAAGTTCGGCGCACTGGGGTTACCGTCACCAAAGGCACTCATCAGCACAGAGCCAATAAGAATCGTGAAGGCGAACGGCAGAATCCAGAAGGACCAGTTGTTCATCCGCGGCAGCGCCATATCCGGCGCGCCGATCATCAATGGAATCATCCAGTTGGCCAGGCCAACCGTGGCGGGCATTACCGCACCAAACACCATGATCAGACCATGCACGGTGGTCATCTGGTTGAAGAATTCCGGATCGACAAACTGCATGCCGGGCTCGAGCAGCTCGGCACGGATTACCATGGCCATGAAGCCGCCAGCGAGGAACATGGCAAAGCTGAACCACAGGTACAGAGTACCGATATCTTTGTGGTTAGTGCTGAACAGCCAACGTTTCAGGCCGGTCGGGGCGTGGTGATGATCGTGATGATCATCATGGGTTGCAGCTGCAGTAGACATTGCTATCCCCTCCCTTATTCGTGGTCGTTAACGTCGGCGGGCTGGATCAGATCGCCGGTATCGTTGCCGAAAGCGTTACGCTCGTAGGTGACCACTGCCGCAATCTGGCGCGGGGTCAACTGAGCCTTGAATGCGGGCATGGCAGCACGGCCATTGACCAGCACATCGATGTGTTCGTTCAGGTATTCCGGCTGGGTCGCGAAGTCAGTGCCCGCAAACGGCAGACCGATACCGCCTTCACCATTGGCACCGTGGCACAGTGCACAGGCGCTGGCGTAAGTCTGCTTACCTTCTTCCATGGCCTGATCGAGACCGGTGAAGGGTGTCAGATCCGGCCCTGAAGCGGCTTTCTCTTTCTCTTCAGCAACCCAGGTCTTGAACTCGTCTTGAGTGACCACTTCTACAGCGATGGGCATGAAGGCGTGGTTCTTGCCACACAGTTCCGCACACTGACCGTAGTAAGTGCCTTCTTTACCTTCCGGTACCAGCGCCCACATTTCATTGACGAAACCAGGGATAGCGTCTTTCTTGCCACCGAAATCCGGAATCCAGAAAGAGTGAATCACATCATCAGAGGTGACCAGGAAACGAACTTTCTGACCCGAAGGAATGATCAGTTTGTTATCCACTTCCAGCTGGTAGTTGTGGTCTTTCTCGGGAGCTTCTTTACCAACCAGCTCTTTCGCAGTGCCATAGGGGAACAGACCACCGGCCAGAACCGGGTTGTGGTACTGCTCCGGCGGCGTGGCCAGGTTGGAGAAGAACGACACACCAATATCGTTATCGTCTTCGTAGGTCAGATACTCGTAGCTCCACTTCCAGCGGTAGCCGGTGACCTTCACCGTCAGCTCGGACTCGGCGCTGTCGTCAATCTGCACCAGAACGCGGGTAGCAGGCACCGCCATGGCAATCAGAATCACGAAGGGGATCACGGTCCAGAGCACTTCCAGGAAGACGTTTTCATGGAAGGAGGACGGATTGGGGTTCTTGGCGCGGCGGTGGCTGATCATGGAGTACACGATCAGGCCAAACACCAGCAGACCAATGACGGTCACAATCCAGAGAACGGTGGTGTGAAGATCTTGAATATCCTGACTGACCTGGGTCACCCCTGGTCGCAGGTCGAGTTCGGAACGTTCGGTCCAGTCGCTGGCGAAGGTCATACCACTGATCATCAGTGACGTCAGACCAACCGCCGCGCGGTGGAACAGAGTTGACTGCATGCGTTTGCTCCCTGTTTTCCCCAGCATGGCCTCGAAGGGCACGCTTGTTCTTTGCCGTCACCGGCACCTGGAAAGCGAAGTTTCAGGATGATGCCGTGGAGCCGCAGCCAACGCCTAGTCCCGCAGACCTCAGCGACCAAGGGGGCGGCCACTAACAGGGATCATGCGGACGGCAAAATCCAATAAAATCAAATAGCTAGAAATCAGCACGCTCGATTTCACCAGATCGCCACAGGTGCGGCAAATTGCCCCACTGCATATATGGGCGCCAACTCTAGTCATTCGCTTGGCCAAAGTCCAGCCGAAAGGTAGGGTTTATCAAGCCTTTCAGGCAGATACGAGCCCTCCTCATCGTGCTAGACTCCGCTCCCCTTTACCACACACAGCTTGTACCACATCCATGTCAAAACGACGTCAAATCTACCGGGTGATATTCCAGAATCAGGGTCATGTGTACGAGATCTATGCCTCGCAGATATACCAAAGCGACCTGTACGGGTTCGTCGAGGTAGAGGAGTTTCTGTTCGGGGAAAGGGCCAGCCTGGTGGTGGACCCGGGAGAGGAAAAGCTGAAACGGGAATTCAACGACGTGATGCGTTCCTTTATTCCCCTGCACGCGGTGATCCGTATCGACGAGGTGGAAAAGGAAGGTGTCGGCAAGATCATGGAATCCAGTGGCGGCAACATCACGGCCTTCCCCATGCCCCCCGGGCCGACCCCGAAGAAGTAAGGCGCCTCCTCTGTGGGCAACAGGCAAAAAAGAAGGGCGCCAGTCTCGCTGAACGCCCCGAGGGTTGCCTGATGTTACAAGAGGAGAAAACGTGTCTTGCTTACATGATTTGTCCGGCGAGAACGATAAAGGTTCCGTCAGCGGATAAAAAAACCAATATCGGCCTCAAACCCGGGATTTGAACGAATCCCGCAACGGCTCGCCGGTATTCAGCGCCACCTGCTCGGCGCGGGCCAGCAGCCGCACGAACAGAACCACCATCACTCGGGTCATCCATTCCATAACGCAGCCTCCAGAAAATGAAAGAGGTGGGTGAAGCGCATCCTGCTCCCTGGTCATCCGTAACTGACCCTTCACCACATTTGCCCGCACCGGCGGGCTCAGCAAGTCAGAGGTCCGCCAGAAGGATAAGTTCGAGGTGATAACGCGCTTTTACCTGACTTTTACAACCTGCTTCTATTAATAGAAGGGTTATTGCGCCTGGTCAGTCTGCTCAATGGGCTGGCCGTAACGCTTGGTGGGATTCACATCATGGGGCTGAATCCAGCCCATCACCATGCTCAGTAGAATGAACAGGAAGATCACCGCCGAAAAGCCTACCCGCCAGGCCAGGGCACGCATGGTCTTGCCGGACTTGCCGTCGTCCTTGACCAGAGAGAACAGGGCCCGCCCCAGCGAAACCACTGCCGCAATCAACAGCACGATGACAATCAGTTTCACCCACCACATAAAATCACTCCGTCTCGATGGCCCTTCACCCTCACTTGGCGGCAAATCGGGTTTTACTATGTACAATGTGCTGCCATTGTAATGGCCGCACCTGCCAGTGCACGCACTATTGCGCTGCACCCCGTTCAGAACGGATGCTGCAGCCGCGAGAGCAAAGATCATGTCAAACACCAAGAGCCGCAGCCCGGTTCTGTCCTGGATCGCCTTTCTGGCCACCCTCGCGGTTGTCGCCCTTTGCCTGCGGCTGAGCTGGTGGCAACTGGAGCGGGCAGAGGAGAAGCGACTGTGGCAGGCCTCACAGGAAGAAAAAGCCCGTCAGCCTGCGGCAGATCTGCCTGCCTTGCTGGCCGACCCGGCGCCCCTGCACCGGCAAGCCGCTGTCTCCGGCAAGCTGGACAACGCCCGTAACGTGCTGCTGGACAACCGCATCCGCAATGGAATCGCTGGCTACCACCTGTTAACTCCCTTGCAGACCCGGGACAACCAATGGGTACTGATCAACCGGGGCTGGCTGCCTCGCGGAGCCCGGCGGGAACAATTACCCGAGATCCCCGCCATCAATGGCCGGATAACCGTGGCAGGAACGGTATATCGCCCCTCCCGGGAGACATTTGTACTGCAGAACGCTCCATTGCCAGACAATCAGTGGCCTTTACGGGTACAGAAAGTGGATTTTGACGCCATTGGCGAAAAACTTGGGGTAGAATTGGCGCCCTTCGAAATCCGGGTGCGCCCGGATCTGGCTCTGGGCGGTCACCCTCCCTTGCCACGCCCCTGGCAGGACATCGCCCCCATGGGCCCGGACAAGCACAAGGCTTATGCGCTGCAGTGGTTTGCGCTGGCAATGGCAGCCCTGCTGATATATGTTGCCGCCGCCGTGCGCAACCGGCGAAAGACGCGAGAGGAACACTCCTAATGTCTCCACGCACCAAGAACATTGCCACCCTGTCGGCGATCGTTGCTCCTTTTGTCCTGTTCTTTCTGGCGGGCCGCTTTCTGATCGATCCCTGGGAACTGCCGCGGGAAAACAAGGGGCAGCTACTGATTCCCCATATTGCCATGGCCAATCTGAAAGCGGTCAATGACGATGGTGACGCCTACACCGGCGACGACATGGCTGGCCTCTGGACCATCCTGTATGTGGCTGGCAGCGAATGCGATACCCGCTGCAAGAACGGCCTGTATTACCAGATGCGCCAGGTGCGCCAGACGCTGGGCGCGGATGTGGACCGGGTGCGGCGAGTAATCCTGCATACCGCTACGGCGGGCGACGACCTCAACGATTTCTTGAACAACAATGTGAAAGGCATGGTATCGATTCATGCCGAACCACAAACCGTGAACGACGCCCTGGCGCCGGTGTATGAAACCACCGCCGGTGAACCGATTGGCGATATTTTCCTGGTCAGCCCGGACGGCCAGATCTTCATGCGTTACCCCACGCACGAGAACATGGATGCCACCCTGGAAGAGGCGGAAAACATCCGCGTCGATCTCAAACGCACCCTGAAAGGGTCTCTGATCGGTTAACGGAACGCTATCTATGCAAGCGCTTACTCCTTCACAAATCTGGCTACGCCGGCTGTCATTGCTGGCCGTTTTCATGGTTGCCGTAGTGATTATCCTCGGCGCCTGGACCCGCCTTTCCGATGCCGGCCTGGGCTGTCCGGACTGGCCCGGCTGCTATGGCCACCTGGATGTCCGCAAGGCCATCAACCATGTGAATACCACCAACGAAAGCATGCCCGGCAGCCTGCGCGAAGCTCACAAAACCGTGCCGGAAATGGTGCACCGCTATTTCGCCTCGACCCTGGGCCTGGTAATCCTGATCATCGCGGCTCTCTCCTTCATCAACCGCAAGCAGGAAAAACAGCCCCTCAAACTACCCCTGTTTCTGGTGGTGCTGGTGATCTTCCAGGGCATTCTCGGCAAATGGACGGTGACCATGGGTCTGCAGCCCACCATCGTCATGCTGCATCTGCTGGGCGGCTTCACCACGTTTACCCTGCTGGTATTACTGACTGCCCGCCTCTACCGCTGGCCCCGCTTTCTCAATGATTGCGACGTGCGCATGCTCAAGCCGATTGCCTCCATCACCCTGGTCGCGGTGATCCTGCAGATCGCCCTGGGCGGCTGGACCGCCAGTAACTACGCGGCGGTGGCCTGTACCGACCTGCCGGTGTGCGAAGAAGGCTGGCAGGATCGCCTGGATTTCGACGAGGCCTTTATTTTCTGGGGCCACGAACATGACAAGCCGGACTACGAGTTCGGTGTGCTGGATAACGATGCCCGCACCACCATCCACGTGATGCATCGCTTTGGCGCTTTGCTGGTGACCTTGCTGGTGCTGGCACTGGTAGCCAAGATTCTGATCCGCGCACGCAGTGTATTCTTCCGCAATTTCGCACTGGGAATCTTCGCCTTGCTGGTGGTGCAGATCGCTCTGGGGCTGAGTAATGTGATGTTTGCCGTGCCTCTGGATGTGGCTGTAGCCCACAACTTTGTGGCCGTACTGCTGCTCGCCAGTCTGGTACTCTTCATCCGCGCGATTAACGTGAAATGCGGCCAGAGCCAACCGTCTCCGTCCACATCGTCCAAAGCGCAAGGAGCGTGACCATGAGCCAATCCACCACCTGGCGCGACTATCTGGCCCTGACCAAACCCGGGGTTGTCATGCTGCTGATGGTGACCGCCGTGGCAGGCATGTTTCTGGCCACCGAGCCGGCAGGCATGGTGCCGATGCACATCTTCATCCCGGCCTTTCTGGGGCTGACCCTGGCGATGATGTCGTCTGCGGCCATCAACCAGATCATGGACCAGAAAATCGATGCGATAATGAAGCGCACCGAGAAGCGCCCACTGGTGGCCGGCAAGCTGAGCCCGAAAGCGGCCATTGCCTTCGCCGTACTGCTGGCGGCGGCATCCATGGTCATGCTGTATTTTCTGGTCAACCCGATCACCGCCTGGCTGACCCTGTTCGGCTTTGTCGGCTATGCCTTCATTTATACGCTGTATCTGAAACGCGCCACGCCGCAGAACATCGTGATTGGCGGTATCGCCGGCGCCATCCCGCCGTTGCTGGGCTGGGTCGCTGTCACCGGCGAGGTGCATCCCTACGCCTGGCTGCTGGTGCTGATCATCTTCGTCTGGACGCCGCCGCACTTCTGGGCCCTGGCCATTCACCGTCGCGATGAATACGCCAAGGCGGATATCCCCATGCTGCCGGTGACCCACGGCATCCCGTTCACCCGGGAGTCGGTGCTCTACTACACCATCCTGCTGTTTATCTGCACCCTGCTACCCTATCTGACCGGCATGAGCGACCTGATCTACCTGCTCAGCGCCCTGATTCTGGGGCTGGTGTTTCTTTACCATGCCGTGCGCCTGCGGTTTTCCACAGACCCCAAGCTGCCGATGAAAACCTTCGGCTATTCCATTACCTACCTGTTTGCGCTGTTTACCGCGCTGCTGGTCGATCATTATCTTTCGGTGACACCACAAACCGTGGCCGGGTGGCTGGGGGCGTAAAAAGACCAATTGATAAGTGAGAATGGAGAATTGATAACTGCGCGAGCAGCGTATCCAGGACCTTTAAGCGAAGAGGCCGCGCCCAAACTTTGGGCGCGGCCTCTTTCATTGCAGACCCGAAAAAACCAGTCTGCGCGTTATCAATTCTCCATCCTCAATTATCAATTGCCCCTCGCATCCCGCCCACCTGTTGGCGTTATACTGGCTGTATAACCACAACCCGGGAGGACATCATGACAACGCGCAGCATGGATGAGTGGCTGGACGCCTACGGCGAAAGCCACCAGAACCCCACCAACAAGAAAGTCCACTTTGCCTGTGTACCGGTCATCTTCTTCAGCATCGTGGGTTTCCTGTGGGCCATCCCCGCCCCCTTCTTTGCCGGCTTCTGGGCCTTTCTAACCCTGGTTGGCGTCACCCTCTACTATGCTCGGCTTTCCCGTCCTATTGCTCTGGGCATGCTGGTTTTCAGTCTGGCCTGCCTGTTCGTCCTGTCCCTGATAGCCGCTAGTGGCGCCAGCGTCTTCTGGGTATCCCTGGTTCTGTTTGTGGTGGCCTGGATCGGCCAGTTCTGGGGACACAAGGTCGAAGGCAAGAAACCCTCCTTCTTCGAGGACATTCAGTACCTGATGATCGGCCCGGCCTGGATCATGGGGTTTCTGTATCGCAAGTGGGGCATCAAATACTGAATCGCCCCGCAACAACGCCGCTGTAGGAGCGCCGCTTGTGGCGCGAACCGAGCGATAGCGAGGGATGCGTTAGAGGTTAGCGCCAAAAGCATTTTATTGATAAAGCATTGAAGCACGGATCACCGCTACTCCTTCGCCAGGGCTCAGATTCGCACCTCAAGAGGTGCTCCTACAGGCGCCTGGTAGCACCGCCTTTCCCCATTAACACTTTTGCAGTAGTTTATAGCCACAATAAAACTGCACGGGGAAGGCTATCGTCATGGGGACTCTTATTTTTATCGGCGTTATCGTCGCCGTTATCATCTACATCATTGCCACCTACAACCGCCTGATTGCCCTGAAGAACCGTTTCAAAAACGGCTTTGCGCAGATTGATGTGCAGCTGCAGCGCCGTCACGATCTGATCCCCAATCTGGTGGAAACCGCCAAGGCTTACATGAGCCACGAGAAAGACACCCTGACCCAGGTGATCGAGGCCCGTAACCAGGCGGTGAGCGCCAAGAAAGCGGCAGCCGAACATCCCGACGATGGTGGCGCGGTAAGCAACCTGGGCAAGGCCGAATCCCTGCTGTCCGGCTCCCTGGCCAACTTCTTCGCGCTCAGCGAAAACTACCCGGACCTGAAAGCCAACGACACCATGGCCCAGTTGATGGAAGAGCTGAGCAGCACAGAAAATCGCATCGGCTTTGCCCGTCAGGCATTCAATGATGCGGTAATGAACTACAACACCTACCGCGAACAGTTCCCGCAGAATTTCATCGGCGGCCTGTTTGGCAGCTTCAAGGAAGCCCAGCTTCTGAAGATAGAAACTGAGGAAGCCCGCAAGGCAGTGAAAGTCAGCTTCTGAGTCGGCGACCATGGATTTCTTTCAACATCAGGAGCGAGCCCGCCGCAAGACCGGGCTGCTGGTCCTGTATTTTTTCCTGGCCGTTGTTGCCATTCTGGTCTGTGTGAATCTGGCACTGCTGCTGGCATTTGCCTGGATGGACGTGCAGCTTCCTCCCAGCCAGTGGCTCACACATCCCATGACGCTGGGCATCAGCCTGTTCACCCTGCTGGTGATGGTGTGCGGCTGCCTGTTCAAGACCTGGAAATTACGCCGCGGCGGCAAGGGACTGGCCGCCATGCTCGGCGCTCGCCCGATTGACCCGGACACCCGCCACAGCGACGAAAAGAAACTGATCAATGTGGTGGAGGAAATGAGCATTGCCTCCGGCATCCCCGCCCCACAACTCTATGTACTGGACAAGGAAGAGGCGATTAACGCCTTTGTAGCCGGCTTTCGCCCTTCCGAAACCGTGCTGGTGGTCACCCACGGCACCTTGAAGAAACTCGACCGGGACGAACTGCAGGGCGTCATCGCCCACGAATTCAGCCATATATTCAATGCCGATATGCGCCTGAACTTGCGCCTGATTGCCGTGCTGGCGGGGATTCTGGCCCTGGGCAAGATCGGCGAATTCATGCTGCGCGGCTCTTCCCGGCGCAGCTCCTCCAATCGCAAGGGTAACAGCCTGGTGCTGGTCGCCCTGGCACTGGTCGTGGTGGGGTATCTGGGGTTGTTCTTCGGGCGGCTGATCAAGGCCGCCATTTCCCGACAGCGTGAGTTGCTGGCCGACGCCTCGGCGGTCCAGTTCACCCGCAATCCGGCTGGCCTGGCCGGTGCGCTGATCAAGATTCGTAACGGCAATGGCTCCCACCTGGATTCCGTGCACGCCGAGGACATGAGCCATATGTGCTTCGGGGAAACCCTGGGTTTTCGCTTTCGCAACCTGCTGGCGACTCACCCACCGCTGGACGAACGTCTCGGGGCCCTGGGCAGTGACTGGGTGGCCCGGGCACGCACTCGGGCGCGCAGTGCCGGTCAGCCAGATGTCTCTCCCTCGGCGTCGGTACCGGAAGGTGTTGCTGCGTTCAGTGGCGGCAGTGATGCCAGCAGCAGCGTCTCAGAAAGATCCGGTCCGGCAACTTCAAGCCGGGTAGGCACAGTCAGTGAGGCCGATGTGGGCTATGCCCGTTCGCTGCTGGAAGCCATTCCCGCAGATCTGCACAAGAAACTCCACAACCCCGTTCAAGCAGAACTGGCCTTGTATGCCCTGATCATCAGCAGCTCGGACAGCGATCGGCAAAGCCTGCTCAAAAGCGCCGGCATGAGCGAACACCTGTCCGCTTTACAGCCGTTGAGCCAGCAGCTGTCCGAACTGGGTAGCCGCCTGCGTCTGCCCATCATCGACCTGGCATTACCTACTCTTAAAGGACAACCCTCGGCCCAGCGCAGGGAGATTCTGGAGCGACTGGCTACCCTGACCCGGGCAGACCAGCGCACCACCCTGTTCGAGTGGGCACTGGTGGCCCTGGCCCGGCAACAGCTCGACGACCACGCCAGGCGCAATCGCCATACCCGTTTCCACCGCTACCGCGCGGTGACAGGCGAGCTGCAACTGGCGTTCTCGGTAATGACTTGGGCCAGCGGCGCCCGCGACGAGCAGGCCCGGGCCTTGTTCCGGCAAGCCAGCCATGGGCTGCTGCCCGAGGCCCGCACCTTGCTACCACTGTCCCAATGCAGCAGTCAGCGACTGGGACAAGCGCTGGATCGACTTGCCGACCTGTCTCCCCTGCTCAAAGGCCCGGTGATCGACGGGTTGGCGGACCTGGTGCTAACGGATGGCAAGGTGCAGGTGAGCGAAGCCGAGATGCTGCGAGCCATGGCAGCCTTGATGGAGTGTCCGCTACCGCCGCTTTTTGCGGGCAATCAAAATCGATAAATACGCACTTCAAAAAAATGAATAATGTTCATTTGTGCGATATTTCCTACACTCTTTGCAGCAAATCACCTCTGTGTTTGCCTGAGATTGCAGGCAAAATGCAGTCATCGCCATAATCCTGCCACCGGTCGCAGGCGGTGTGATACGCCGTGAATATTCAGGGACGATCCAAGAGCAAGGCCGAGGAAAACTCCATGGAACCGAACAAAGCCAGCACCCGCAATGCCTGGGATGCCGTCGCCAGCACTACCACACAACTCAGGGACGGCAGCCTGGACCCTGCGCTGACCGCCTGGGTGAAAACCCGGGGGTTCAATATCAACAGCACGGTCTTTTCCAGCGTCTGCCGTTTTGACGACGGAATTTATACCGGCACCCTGGTGGATCATCACGGCCATGCCTGGGAGTTTCTGGCAGACCTGAATGACCCGGAGGGCTGTGACCTGGAAGATGTCACCGCCAGCCTGGGCCCCAAATCCCCGGACCACCCCAACGCCGATCTCTGCGACCTGGTCACCATGGCCCTGTACTACCAGCGCGAGCAGCAAGTGGCGGCCTGACGCCAATGATGGGCCCCTAGAGCGGAATCCGGCTTGCTGCCGTAGGAGCGTCGCTGGCGGCGCAATTCGAGCCTTGGTGAGGATTTGAAGATTTAATGTAGGAGCACCGCTTGAGGTGCGAACCGAGTGCAGCGAGGGGGTAAAGTTCAAAGTCTGTCCGCTGCTTTCGGAAACCTGTCGAGCTCTGAAATGCCTGATCGCCCTGCGGGCGGATTTCCGCGCAGGCGCGGTTCGCGGCTCATACCCGCAGGGCACAGAGAGCGCCGCTCCTACAGCGGCTTCATAGACATGCCGAGGTCTGAGGAACTTTCCACCCTTTCCCCATCCAACGAGCGTAGCTCGTAGCTAGTCTCCGCCCCCTTTCCTGAACGGCAGCAAGCTGCGCGCCTCTTCCCGGTAACGTTGCACGTGCACCGCTTCTTCCCGGCAGAAATCTGCGATGGCGTTATGAAAAGCCGGCTCCCGCAGGTGGTGCATGGACCAGGTAATGACCGGCTCGAAGCCGCGCAGGATCTTGTGCTCCCCTTGCACCCCCGGATCAAACGCCGCCAGCTGTCGCTCGATGGCAAACTCAATGCCCTGGTAATAGCACAGCTCGAAATGCAGTCCGTCCCGCTCCTCCAGGCAACCCCAGTAGCGCCCGTAAAGACAGTCCGCATCAAAAAAATACAAGGCGGCGGCCACCGGCCGGTCTCTGTCCCGGGCCAGTACCAGCATCAGCTGATCGGCCAACCGCTCACCGACGGTAGAAAAGAAGGCTTCGTTTAAATAGGGCAGCTGACCCCGTTTCAGGTAGGTGCTGGCGTAGCATTGGTAGAAGAACGCCCAGTCGTTGGCACTGATCTGCCCTCCCTGATGGCGGGTAATGGTCAGCCCCTGTTCCTGAACGCGCCGCCGCTCCTTGCGCAGGTTCTTGCGCTTGCGGGACTGAAACTGGCCCAGAAAATCATCGAAATCCCGATAATCCCGGTTAACCCAGCGAAAATGGCAGGCCTGCCGCGATACCAGCGGCAGTTCCTGTAACTGTTCCCGGCAGGCCTTATCCGGAAACAGCAGATGCCAGCCACTGGCCTGCTGCTCACACAGCGTCTCCTGCACCCCACCCCAGAGCGAATCTGCAGAAATGTCACCCTGCCAGCGGGGGCCGGTGACCGGCGTAAAGGGGATCGAGGTAACCAGTTTCGGGTAGTAATCCAGGCCATGGCGCTGATAGGCGTCCGCCCAGCTGTAATCGAACACATACTCGCCCCGGGAATGGCTGCGCGCATAAAGAGGCATCCAGCCGCCATCGGCCTCCAGGTGGCAAGGCTGCCAGCCGGTTTTCGGGTTAACCGCGCCACAGCCCTGCAGGGCATCGAAAAAGGCGTCGCTCAGGAACGGATAAACAGACACTGTCACTCCAGTTGGGCTCTTGCAGGCTGCTAGGCATGAGTTTCGCCGCTGGCTTGGGTACAATGCGCGGATTGTACGGTTCAATAACCTGTGCCGACGGCTGGGATCTCGTCGCAAACAGTGCCGCCGTGCAATACCGCCTCGTTTTCCGGCGGTTTACAGAGACTGTTTCAGGCCAGCGCCATCCATTGTGACCGCATATTCTCCGCGAAGCAGCGGCGTAATGGCCAGAAGCGGCTACTTTTATCACTCATTGCTCAACAAGGTAACGTCAATTTCATGAATGTCTCCAAACCCCTGACCGTTTTTTATGTCGTTGCAGCCCTGTTACTGGCCATTCCCGGCGCCTGGCTGCTGTTCGCTCCGGAAATGGCACTGGTCACCCTCCACGAGAATCTCGCCGTGGTGAAAATTTCCAACATTCACAGTCAGCAAACCGGCCTGGGCCTGTTGCTGGCGGCCGTGGTCAACCTGGTCTGCCTGCTTGGCGGTGGTCAGCGCCTGCCTCTGCATGTGGCGGTGTTTTTCTACCTGGCCGGCCTGGTGGCCAGCCATGGCAGCGTGGTGTTCGCGGATCAGTGGTGGCTGTGGCTGCCGGTGCTGGTCTACCTGCTGCCACTGTTGCCATTGGGCAAACTGATACCGGCCAAACTGCCCTTGGGCGGCAACGGTCAGCAGCGCGGCGAAGTGAAGTGGTTCAACCCCAACAAGGGTTTCGGCTTCATCCTCACCGACAGTGGCGAGGAACTGTTCGTACACTTCAAGGCAGTCCAGAACGGGGGTCGTCGCAGCCTGCGCACCGGCACCCGGGTCAGCTTTGATACCCGCATGTCCGACCGCGGCGAACAGGCCGATAACGTCTACATCGAACAGTAACGCATCACGCCACACGCAACATGCTGCACGCCGCGGTGTGTTGCGTGCAGCATGCTGCCTGTAGTGGAAAATAATAATGACATTGGCAACGGCTGACTGGGTGGTCCTGGCGGGCTACCTGTGTGTGGTATTAGGCATCGGCATCTACTTTTCCCGACGCAATACCAGTACCGAGGAATATTTCGTTGGCGGCCGTCGCTTTCGCGGCTGGGTCATCGGGCTGTCACTGGTGGGCACTTCCATCAGCTCCATTACTTTTCTGGCCTACCCTGCCGACGCCTTCAAGACTGACTGGTTACGCTACCTGCCCAACCTGGCCCTGTTGCCGGCCATGCTGGTGGCGGCCTTTGTCTTCCTGCCCTATTTCCGGCGCGGCAACATGACCAGCGCCTACGAATTTCTGGAACAACGCTACGGGCCTTCGATCCGGGTCTATGGCGCGGTCGCCTTTCTGGTGGCACAGGTGGTGCGCCTGGCCATGATCCTGTGGCTGTTGTCCCTGCTGATTCAGCAGGTCACCGACCTGTCCCCTGCCACAGCCATTGTGCTGGGCGGCCTCTTTGTGGGGTTGTACACGGTGATTGGCGGGATCGATGCGGTGATCTGGACCGACGTGCTGCAGACCGTGGTGCTGCTGCTCGGCGGGTTGCTTTGCCTGTGGGTGATCCTGGATGCTCTGCCCGGCGGACTGGGGCAAATTGTTGATCAGGCCGGCAAGGCCGGCAAATTTGCCCTGGCTCCCTGGGAAGACGGCGCCCCCGGCGAGACCTCCTGGTCGCTGTCGCTGAGCGAGAAGACTGCCACCATGATGTTGCTGATCGGCCTGACCAACTGGCTCACCGAATACTCCAGCAACCAGAATACGGTGCAGCGTTACTGCGCCTCCCAATCCACCGCCGAAGCCCGCAAGGGGCTGTGGGTGTACCTGTTCACCGCCCTGCCGATCTGGGCCTTCTACATGTTTCTCGGCACCGCCCTGTGGGTCTTCTTTCAGGTCTACCCGGATGTGCAGGCCGGCGCCATACTCAGCGGCGAGGCTCGCGCCGAAACCCTGATGCCCTACTTCATCACCAATTACCTGCCCGCAGGCGTTGCCGGCCTGGTGATCGCGGCGGCGTTGGCGGCAGCCATGAGCTCGCTGGATTCCAGCATCAACTCGGTAACCACGGTGAGCGTGGTAGATCTTTACCGACGCCATTTCAACCCCGGCCAGGATGACCGCCATTACCTGAAAGTGGCCTGGGGCATCGCTGTGGCCGTCACCGGCCTGATGATTGCCGGGGCCCTGTGGCTGAATCAGGCGGACACCAAAACCCTGCAGGACACCTCCACCATCCTGGTGTCATTGCTCGGTGGCGGCATGCTGGGACTGTATCTGCTGGGTTTTTTCAGCGATCGAGGGGATGCCAGGGCAGCCTGGTGCGGGATTGCCTGCACCCTGGTATTTACCGGCTGGACGATTCTCACCAACAAGGGGATGTTGCCAGAAGCGCTTAGCGCCCCCTTTGACCTCTACTACACCGGCCTGATCGGCAACCTGTTGATGTTTGTGGTGGGCTATCTGGCGGCGAGTGCTCTAGGCGGACAATCCGGCGACACAGAAAAACTGCCAACGCGTTAAAATCACGGCCAAAACGCCCAGGATCAAAAGCCTTTTCACCACAGAGGGCCACAGAGCACACAGAGAAAAGCTTGTCTTTCCCTCGGTGATCTCTGTGCCCTCTGTGGTAAATCCGCCTTTCAGCTTTTGGATGATCGCGCCGCCAGAGCGTTGTCGGCAGATTCCCGCGACTGATTGCCTAACGCTGATGGCTGTTGTGGAGCGGGCATGGCCCGCGCCTGCAGCAGACGATCACGGATCAGCCACCCGGCCGCCCAAAGCACCAGCCAGGGATCGATCAGGTAATCCCACAGGTTGTCGCTGACCAGCAGATCGGCACCAAATGCCAACTCCGCTGCCACCAGAACCAGACAGGTGGCATAGGCACGCAGCACCCAGGCCAGCAATCCCAGCAGCAACAGCGCGGTACTGAAACCGAAATTGCCGAAGCCCAGGGCATAGGGATCGGCATAACTGGACCCCATGCTCATCGGGTAGAACCACAACGCCATCAATACCAGCATCAGGCAGGCGCCCCTTAGCTGTTTCAGGGGGAGCCAGTAATGGCCGGCAATGCGATGCTGGATCGCCAGGATTGCCAACAGACCGGACGTGATACTGAAGCCTGCCAGATAGCTGATCACCCACGGTGCCAGCCCCCACGGAAACGGCAACACCGCCCAGACGAACACCACCACGGACAAAATGATCCGCCCGCGCACGGATAACAGCGACGCGCTGATACGCAACTGTACTGCCACCAGCACCAGAGCACAGACCAGAATATCAAGCGTCATTATTCTGCTCCTTGCCGATGTTCTTGCTGGCAGAATCCGCTTTCAGCCAGACGTGGCGAATCGCGGTTTTGTTCCAGGTGTACACCATGTGCAGATCACCATTGCGGGAACGAATCATGTAGGGGTAGTCGTACTGGAATTCACAGCCGAGCCGACCGTCACACTTGTTGTGGCGGGCTCGATCCAACAGCTGCTCTTCTTCATCCGGCAGGACATCACTGTTCAGCTCCGGCTCAATCAACGCACTGAATTGCTGCTCGGTCATTTCCTCACCACGCCAGCGCTCCCGGTCATGGAAAGTCCAGCGTTCCTGCCAGCTGCTGCCACCATCACGGGTTTCCCGTATGCACAGATCATCCCGCTCAAGGCGATTGCAGTTTGCCGCCACCAGCCAGTGCCCTTCATCCATGGCCAGACCGCTCAACGCAGCACTGGGGTTTTCCAGAGAAGAATATTCCAGTGCTTCCCATTGCCAGCCACCGTCGTGGCTTTCTGACTGATAGAGAAAGCCGTTGTTGGGTTCATGCTCATTACGCAGGAAAGCAACCGCATGGGTTGGGCTATCCACCAGCACCAGCGGCTGGATGGCCTTGCGACCATGGCCGATACGGGCCTTGCCGAGAATCTGGCTGTCTTTGTCCAGCCGCAGAATTTCGCCGAACTTGCCAATCATTTCGTGATAGACCGGCAGACCGATGGTGCCGTCGCTGTAACGAATGGGTGCCGTTTTCACCAGGGTGCTGATATTGAGGAAGGGGGTGGTGACCAGTGCTTGATCGAAGCGCCAGTTCTTTCCCTGATCAAAGGATTCCATCACCACAAGTCGACTTGCTGCCCAGCCGCCAAAACTGACCGCCACCACGAACAGGCGCATGCGACCATCTTCATCAAGAGCCGGCACCACATTGCCCAGCTTGCGTACATGCCGCCCCCACCCCTGGCCAATCTGCTCCCGGGTGATCACTGGCTCTTCATTGGACCAGGAACCCGACTGCGGATCGAACACCGAAGAATGGATGGCCACATCCGCCGCACCTTCACGGCTGCCAGCGAACCAGAAGGCGCGAAGGGTGCCATCCGGCAACTCCACCATGGAAGCAGCATGGACCAACGGGGTGTCGCCATCGGACACAAAGGCGCTGCGCCATTGAGAGTTGTCCGGCACCTTGCCCTGTGGTTCCACCACCATGGTTGGGGCGGGCTGCCAGAGATGGGACGGTGAAGCGGCAAAATATCCCGCCACCAACGCAGCCCCAACAAATAGATGAAATGCACGTTTAAGCATAGATAGCTGACCAAAAACCTTTTTATTGTGTCTGCGAATCAGGTGCGCCGACCTTCGGCAGGCAAGTCTAGCAAACCCGCATAAAATTGCCTGCCATCGAAACGCCGAATGACAACCGATTATCCGAAGCATGCAGCAGAAATATACTGCAACGGTCAAAATATGTTCAGCGGCATCTCAATAATGGCATAATGCCGCCGCACCTTATTCCAATAACAGGCATGCAAGGATTTCCCTTTTTTTATGGACAGACTCAGTGTTCTCTTTCTGGCTCTCTTTGTTGCCATCTTTGCCCGAGCTGCCGACAGCAACGAGCTCGAGGACTGGAAACTGGTCAGCGACCGTAATGATATCCAGGTCTACATGAAGCATCGGGATGAATCCCGGCTGAAGACCTTCCGCGGGGTGACCCACTTTACGCTGGCGGATGAATACTCCCTGGTCGCCCTGCTCAATGATTACCCCTCTTATCCGAAATGGCTGCATTTTGTTGACAGCGCGGAAGAGTTCAACCGGATCAATCCGCTGGATCGCTCCCTGCGCTTTACCACCCAGCTGCCCTGGCCACTGGCAGATCGTGAAGCCGTTTTGCGGGCCAAGGTCACCCAGACCATGACTGAAGACGAAGAATCGGTGATGGTGGATCTGATCAATCGCCCCGATGCTCTGCCCCCCAATAATGAGTATATCCGCTTCCCGGAAATGACCGGCAAGCTTGGCTTTCGTCGCTTAGGCGGCAAGAAAGTGGAAATGACCTACGAGCTGATTCTCGACCCCGGCGGCTACATTCCCGCCTGGATCGCCAACATCCTGCTACGAGACGCCCCCTATTTCACCCTGGAGCGTTTACGCCGCATCGTCAGCAAGCCCGAGTACCAGAATCATTACTACGATTACCTGGACCTCTACGGGCCGGGTCGCCCGGCGGCGGTTGTGGGCAGCCGCAAATAACCAAAACGTAACAAAGTGATTATCAGTCTGTCATTTTCGGCCAGCTCTCCATTACCATAAGGAAAACACCTGAACAGGTTACGGAGGGCCCCCTCATGCGGCTGTTTTCCTTCCTCTATAGCTGGCTTGTCGTTGTTCCGCTGATGACAGCCACCACCCTGCTATTCGGGGCACTGTGTCTGTTGCTGGTGCCCTTCCTGCACCCCGATCGGGTGGCCCGCCTGACTGCTGTTCCCTGGGCCAGGCTATGTCTCTTTTACAGCAACGTGCGTGTGGATGTGCATGGCAGCGAACACCTGCAGTCGGGTCAGAGCTATGTCATCGTCGCCAACCATCTCAGCCAGTTCGATATTTTTGTGCTGTATGGTTATCTCGAGGTGGATTTCCGCTGGGTGATGAAACACGAACTGCGGCGGATGCCGGTAATCGGTATCTGCTGCGAAAAGCTCGGTCATATCTTCATCAACCGCTCCGACACCCAGGCAGCCATTGCCAGCCTCAACCAGGCCCGTACCCGCCTGGCCAACGGTGCCAGCGTATTGTTTTTTCCGGAAGGCACCCGCAGCCGTACCGGGCAGATCAAGCCCTTCAAGAAAGGCGCCTTCAAGATGGCCCAGGAGCTGCAACTGCCGGTGCTTCCCGTCACCCTGACCGGTACCTTCGAAATATTGCCGCCGGGAACCGCACGGCTACGCCCCGGCCAGCATGCGCAGATTACCCTGCACCCTGCCATTGTCCCGATGGGCTCCAGCGAGGCGGAACTGGTTCAGTTAATCCACCAGAGCCAAACAGCTATTGCCGCCCCACTTGGCGAGGCCTGCCCGCAACTCAGTCTCTGATCCGGTTATCCTCAGCGCCACCTCCGGGCGGCGCCATCGCCACGCCAGCCCTTCCTTGTCTGACAAGATTGGCCCATTCTGCAGTGACAAAGTGTCTACACTCGGTCGCCGAATCGAGTTGCAAGTTGAAAGTTCAAGGTTGAAGAGCGCAGGGGCCGGCCGTACCAACGAAAACCGCTGCCCTACGCCGCTACAACGTTTGTGTGCGGGCATGGCATCTCAGTCGCCAACAAGCCCGCCCGCGCCTTGAAACTTTCAACTTTCAACTTGCAACTGAATTAAGCGGATACAGGAGTCATCATGAAGAATTTTAAAGACAAAGTTGCCGTTATCACCGGTGCCGGTTCCGGCATTGGCCGTGCTCTGGCTCAGGAACTGGCGTCCGCAGGTGCCAAGCTGGCCCTGTCCGATATCAACGAAGCCGGCCTGAAGGAAACCGCCGACCTGCTGGGGCTGGGTGAAGACCGGCTGATGACCCGCAAACTGGATGTGGCCGACCGCCAGGCGTTTTATGATTTTGCCGACGATGTGGTCAACCACTTCGGTTACGCCAACATGATCTTCAACAACGCTGGCGTGGCACTGGGCGCCACCGTAGAAAAAATGAACTACGACGATTTCGAGTGGTTGATGAACATCAACTTCTGGGGCGTGGTTTACGGCACCAAGGCATTCCTGCCCTATCTGAAGGAAGCCGGCGAAGGCCACATCATCAACGTGTCTTCTGTGTTTGGTCTGATCGGCATTCCCACCCAGTCCGCCTATAACGCGGCAAAATTTGCCGTGCGCGGTTTCACCGAATCCCTGCGCCTGGAGCTGGAAATGGAGCAATGTGGTGTGTCTGCCACTTCCATTCATCCGGGTGGCATCAAGACCAACATCGCCAAGGCCGCCCGTATCAGCGATGACGTGGCTGCCATCACCGGGTCCGATCCGGAACAATCCAAGGCGGATTTCGAGAAGATGTTCCGTACTACGCCGGAAGAAGCCGCCAGCACCATCCTCAAGGGTGTTCGCCAGAACAAGCGTCGGGTTCTGATCGGTTCTGACGCCTTGGCCATCGATACCATGCAGCGCCTGATGCCCACCAGCTACCAGCGTCTGATGGTGATGGGCCAGAAGTTCATGAACAAAAAGTAATGACCGAGCGCCCCTACTCGCAAGCCGCTGAAAACAACAAGGCCCCGATCCTTTCCGTGCTGCAACAGCATTGTCAGGCCCCGGGCGCCTTGCTGGAGATCGGTGCCGGCACCGGCCAGCATGCGGCCTGGCTGTCGGGGCGCCTTCCCCATCTGCACTGGCAGCCCTCCGATGTGGCCGCCAACCTGCCCCATATACGGCAATGGCTGAGTGACCCGGGCAGCCAGGCTCTACCGCCGGTGGAACTGGATGTGGCCGCTCAATGGCCCGCCGGCCCTTTTGATTACCTGTTTACCGCCAACACCTTCCACATCATGGCGGCGCCACTGGCGGAAACCTGTATCCGGGAGGGCTGCCGGCAACTGACGGATCAGGGCAAATTCCTGGTCTATGGTCCCTTCAACTACGACGGCCAGTACACCAGTGACTCCAACCGTCAATTTGATCAATGGTTGAAGGAAATGGACGACAATCGCGGCATTCGCGACCATGAATGGGTGGTGGAACAGTTCGCCCGCCAGCACCGACAGCTGCTGGCCGACCACGAGATGCCCGCCAACAACCGGTTGCTGGTATTCGGCCGGGACTAGGCCGGGACTAGCTAGCTACACCGTACGCCGAATGGTACGCATTCTGGGCTTGAGATAGGCCACCCCGAAGATCATGATCATCAGGGCATCGCGCCAGTGAAACAGGCCGCGTCGGCGGATCCACACCATGAAGCCGATGCACTCCAGGAGATGCAGCACCGCCACCACCAGCCCGGCGCCCAACAGCAATCGATCAAACGGGGACGGCAGATCCAGGAAAATGGCTAACCCTACCGCCACCCAAAACACTACAATAACGCCGCGAAGCAAGCCCATAGGAAACATCCTCTGACAGCGCTGGTTAATTTTTCTACAATACCCCGTTTTCAGCAGGAACGGGTGCCCGACACGGTGGCACCAACACTTGCATTCAGACTGAGCGAATACATGCAAAAAGACAACACAAGCACCTGGACCCTGGATCAGTTCCCGGTGCCGGAAAAAGACGGCGAAACCCGCTTCCATGATTTCGATCTGGACCTGAGCCTGATGCGTGGCATCGCCGAGCAGGGCTTCCAGTACTGCACCCCCATCCAGGCGGAAGTGCTGGAACACACCCTGGCCGGCGCCGACGCCATCGGCCGGGCACAGACCGGCACCGGCAAGACCGCGGCCTTCCTGATCACCGTGATCAACGACCTGCTGCGCCACCCCATTCAGGTTAAACGCTACGCTGGCGAGCCCCGCGCCCTGATTGTGGCCCCCACCCGGGAACTGGCCATGCAGATCGAGAAGGACGCCAGAGCCCTGGCCAAGTACACCGATCTGCAGGTCATGAGCGTGGTCGGCGGGATGAACTTCAACCGCCAGCAGGAACGTCTGCAGAACGAATTGATCGACATCCTGGTGGCCACCCCCGGTCGCCTGCTGGATTTCGCCAAACGCCGCGACCTGTGGCTGGACCGGGTGGAATTCCTGGTACTGGATGAAGCGGATCGCATGCTGGACATGGGCTTTATTCCCGATGTGAAACGCATCGTCGGCATGACCCCGAAGCCCCAATACCGCCAGACCCAGCTGTTCTCCGCCACTTTCAGTGACGATGTGATGAACCTGGCCAGCCGCTGGACAGAAGCCGCGGAAGTAGTGGAAATCGAGCCCACCCAGGTAACCACCGACACCGTGGAACAGAAGGTCTACATCACCAACGCCGACGACAAGTTCACTCTGCTGTACAACTTGATCACCGGCATGAACATGGACAAGGTGATCGTGTTCGCCAACCGCCGGGATATTACCCGCCGGGTCAGCGACCGGCTGCAAAAGAAAGGCCTGAAGGTATCTCTGATCTCCGGTGACGTGCCCCAGACCCAGCGCATGAAGACCCTGGAACGCTTCCGCGCCGGTGATCTGCAGGTGCTGATCGCCACCGATGTGGCCGGCCGCGGCATCCATATCGACGGCGTGTCCCATGTGGTCAATTACAATCTGCCGGAAGACCCGGAAGACTATGTTCACCGTATCGGCCGCACCGGGCGGGCCGGTGCCAGCGGCATGTCCATCAGCTTCGCCTGTGAAGACGACGCCTTCCTGCTGCCGGAACTGGAAAACGCCATCGGCATGAAATTGGAGTGCGAGTACCCACCGTCGGATCTGCTCGCCGAGAAGGACTCAAAGAATGGCAACACGCATCAGCCCGGATGAGGGCAAAACCCGCTTCGAACAGGGCGATGCCCCGTTCGTGGACATCCGCGACCCGGCCAGCTTTGGTGCTGGCCATTTGCGCGGCGCCGTCCATCTGACCCAAGCCAACGTGGAACCGTTTCTGGCCGATACCGCCCCGGAAAAACCGCTGGTGATCTACTGCTACCACGGCAACAGCAGCCAGGGCGCCGCCGATTGGCTTGCCGAGCAGGGGTTCAGTGATGTGGTCAGCCTGGACGGAGGCTATGAAGTCCTGCGCCAGCGCTTCCCCGAACTGCTGGAAGAGATGGCGTAACCACGCGAAGGCAACACGCCAAACAACAAAGTTTCCCAAAAACAGGACGGAGATGATTCCGTGCGCTCATTCCTCCGGGCGCACACTCACCTCCGCCACTGTTACGTCTGCAGGGCGCAGCCTGTGCATGAAGTGCCCAGCGGCCTTCAGAACCGGTAGCCCAACCCCACCATGTAGACCCAGGGATCGATTTCCACATCGATCTTGTCCACGCGGGCATTATTCACATACAGCCGCGCTTCGGTATCAATATCGATGTTCCAGACGCTGACGTTGAACAGCCAGTTTTCGTCGAGAGCAAAGTCAGCCCCCACTTCCCAGGCGAAGCCCATGGAGTTACTCAGCTTCACATCAGCATCGGCACCGCCCAATAGCGGGCTCACCACAGAATCATCGATGCTGTCGTCAAAAAACAGCGTGTAATTCAAACCCGCGCCAACATAAGCCCGCATAGGTCCGATCTGTGGCGCATAGTATTGTGCCAGCAGCGTCGGTGGCAGGTGGCTGGTTTCCCCAATGGCAACATCACCACCTCCGGTTTCCAGGAGGATGTCGTGGGTAAAGGGAGTCGCTCCCACCAGTTCGACACCAATGGAGTCGGTTACCATATAGGCCAGCGTCAGGCCCACCTGGGTGTCGTCATCCACGTCGACGCCAAGGCCACCCACTGCCGGCAAGGCCGGGTTAAAGGTTTCACTGCTGGCATCCGGCTCAACCTTGATTCCCCCCAGACGCACAATCACGTCCCCCGCCTTATGGGCCAGGGCAGGCCCGGCCATCAACATCCCGGTTAGCAGCAGCGCCGCTTTTCCTTGTCCTCGCAGTTGCATACAGTTCCCCTTTCTTCCAGCAAGATAGAGTCAGCGACCAGAAACCCTCACAAGGCCACCGCACCGGAACTATTAAACGGCCATCGCCGATTGAGGGTATTGCTCTGAATCAATAAAAAGAGGTTTTACTACCATGTCATCCGCTCAACTGATCTCCGCCCTGCGCGATGCGCACCAGGCACACCTTTGTGCACAACTGCAAAACGAGGAACACTGGCAGGCCCTGATGGCCCAGGCCAGCGGCAGCGTGGGCGCGGTACCGCTGGGCAAACTGGTAGACAGTGACTCCCTGACCACCGTAGTGGATCAATGGCTGCAACAAGCGCTCAGCGCCCAGGGCCTGCAGGGTGTCGTCAGCGACGTCAGCAAGGCGGTCTGGGAAGCCGCCGAAAAAGACCCTGCCACCGTGGGCGAACTACTCAGCGAAGACCATTTCGAAGCGATTCTGGAGCAGGTACTGAAGCTGCAGACCCTGCGCGAGAAAGCCGTCCACGCCGCCATGAACCATCCGCTGGTCAGCGAAATGGTCAGCGAAATGCTCTACACCGGCATCAAGAACTTTCTGTTGGAAGAGAACGCCCTGGCCAAACTTCCCGGCGTCAGCAGTGTGATGAAAATGGGCCGCAAGAGCATGGTCGGCAAGGCAATGGGCGGCATGGAAGAATCCATCCGCGACTATCTGCGAAAGAATATCCGCGTCACGCTGAAAACCGGCGAGCAGTGGCTGAACAAGCAACTGACCAACGAGCGCATAGAGCAACTGGCCCGGGACGGCTATCAGCGCGTGGCTCCTCTCAAGCCCGCCGACTATCTGAAGCTGGTACCCGCCGGCACCATTGATGAAGTGGTCAGCCAGAGTTGTGCCATCGGTGACGAAACTGCCCGTCTGGATTACACCCGCCAACTGGTCAGCGTAGGCATCCACGCCGCCGTTCAATCCCTCAGCGACATGCCCCTGCAAACCCTGCTGGAAGGCATGAAGATCAGCGAAGAGCAGGTTCGTGAAATCACCGCCCCCGCCCTGACCCGCGGCGCTACCGTCCTCATTGAACAGGGCGTGCTGGAACCGTTTATTCAGTGGGTGCTGGATGATTTTTATCAGTCGGAAGCGTGTAAAAAGATAATTGATAATGGATAGTTGAGAATTGATAACGGCGCGATCTGCGCAATCTTGACTGAAACAGCAGAGGCCGCGCCCAGAGTCTGGGCGCGGCCTCTTACGTTGGGGTCATGCCAATCATTCATGGCCCACGTTATCAATTATCCATTCTCAATTATCAATTATCAATTAAAGAAACTGCTCCGCATATTCCGCCAGCAACGACCTCGGCACCCCGTTCAGCTGAACCGAACCCCCATGGACGAAGCGCTTGAAACGTTCGGTCATGTAGGTGAGGCCGGAGCTGGTGGGTGACAGGTACGGGGTGTCGATCTGGGCGAGGTTGCCCAGGCACACCACCTTGGAGCCTTCCCCGGCCCGGGTGATGATCGCCTTCATCTGATGGGGGGTCAGGTTCTGGCTTTCGTCGATCAGGATCAGGGATTTCTGGAAGCTGCGCCCGCGGATATAGTTCATCGCCTTGAACTGGATATTGGCCTTTTCCTTCACATACTGAATGCTGCCGGAAGGGTTTTCATCGTTCAGGTGCAGCGCCTCTATGTTGTCGTTGATGGCCCCCAGCCAGGGATCCATTTTTTCCTCTTCGGTGCCCGGCAGGAAACCATGCTCTTCTGCCAGCGGCGGCGTGGAGCGGGTGGCAATGATCTTGTTGAAGCGTTTCTGCTCCACCGTCATTTCGATCGCGGCGGCCAGCGCCAGAATGGTCTTGCCGGAACCGGCCGCGCCGGTGAGCGTCACCAGATGCACATCCGGATCCATTAACAGTTGCAGGGCCATGGCCTGCTGCAGGTTTTTCGGCCGCAAGCCCCAGACCTCCTGGTCGAGCAGACTGTCCGCCTTGTAATGGCGTAGGGTCACCACGCCGTTGTCCACATCCAGCACACGCCCGACGAACCCCTGCTCATCGATGATGTACTGGTTGGGATAGACTTCTTCACCCAGAATCTCGCTGACCAGCAAGCCGTGGGATAGATGGTGCAGGGTATCGGCGCCCACCTGCTCGGTTTCCACCTGGGTCACCTGATCCCAGAAGGAGCCGGGCACCTCGAAATAGCCACGGGTTAGCTGCTTGATGTCCGTCACCAGCTGATCGTTGTGATAATCCTCCGATTCGATGCCACAGGCCCGCGCCTTGAGGCGCATGTTGATGTCCTTGGTGACCAGAATAAAACGCCGCTCCGGCTGACTGGCCTGCATGGCCACCACATCATTGATGATGCGGTTGTCGTTGAGGTCATTGGGCAGGGGGGCATTCAGCTCGCCGGTTTTCGACATCAGCACCGTCAGCGTGCCCTGGGTGACTGTCTCCGGACCACGGGGAATGGGGATGCCCGCTTCCACCTGCGCTGGCGTGGCGCTGCCCAGCACCCGGTCGATCTGGCGAATGGCTGCACGACAATCCGCCGCCGTGTGGGATTTGTTACCGCTCTTCAGCTTGTCCAGCTCCTCCAGCACCGTCATGGGAATCACCACCCGATGTTCCTCAAAGTTGAGCAACGAGTTCGGATCGTGGATTAACACGTTGGTATCAATGACGTAGGTTTTTTGTTGCTCTTGGTCGAGGGTTGAATCGTTCTGGTTGGCGCTTGCGTGGTTGATGGAGAGGGTGTGAAGTCTGGCCGCGCGCTCTTCCATGCGTATCCCCTGTGGGCATCAGTGGGCGGCATTCGGCTTGGGCGTCAGATCTGGCTTTTGGTCTGAGAAAGCGAGAGTGACGCCTGCGCCTGCCGCCGTTGGTTTAAGCCTTCTGGCGGTTCAGTTGCAGCAGCTGTAACAGCTTTTGATCGCGATCACTCCCGCAATGGCGGGGGTTGGAATTACCATAACCCAGCTTTTTCGAAATGATCAATAGAAAACCTCGCAAAGTTTGCCGACAGGCAGGCAGACGGTTGTCATAGCGTTTAGAATTCCCACTGGTTGTTTCTCTCCTTTTTCTGAAAACAGGTTATCGCTATGCCCCTTGAGCACCCGCACGTGATGATGCCGCCGCCGGCCCTGTACCTGGGCGGCTTGCTGATGGGCTATGGCATTGATCAGGCCCTTACCCTGCCCGCTCCCACGTTCCCCGGGGACCGCTGGGTGATACTGGCCCTGGCCGTAATCGGCACCGCTCTGGTGTTGGCCGCGGTCCTTCAGCTGCGCCTGGCGCGCACCACTCTGGTCCCCCATCGCCCTGCCAGCCAGCTGCTTACCGGTGGTGTGTTCCGGCTGAGCCGCAACCCGATCTACCTGGGTTTCACTGCCCTGTACCTGGCCATGGCCCTGAGCCAGCACAGCGCGGGCATGCTGATCATGCTGGTGCCGATTGTCTGGGTCATCCAGCAGCATGTGATTGCGGCGGAAGAAGCGTTTCACGCCCAGCAGTTCGGGGAACAATGGCAGGCGTATCGGCAACGGGTACGGCGCTGGTTGTAGCACTAACACGGGCGTGGATAGCGATTGCCTGCGACCCGGCCTTGAGAAATTCCACCTCGCCCAGCTTGCCGTGTTGCAAACGCATGTGGCGCGAGCCGAAATGGCCCGGCACCAGGCTGCTGGCGCGGGTCTGCCGGGGCAGCCACCCTAGCCGGCGGTACAGTTCGGCGACCAGCTCCGAACAGAACCAGCCACGCTGATCCGGCTTGCGGGTAAAGCCTGTCAGCACGTCCAGGGCGTTGCACAGCACGTAGTTCTTGTAGGGACGATGAAGCAGGCGCTTCACCATCCGCGCCAGCAGTTGCTGCTGCCGGTCACTCAAGGGGGGGCCATGCCGACGGCGCAACGCCACCGTGCCGGGGTAATCACGCAGCTTGTCCGCCAGCGGTACCAGCGCCACACCGGCCACCGGGCATCCCAGAGTTACATCCGACGATTCACTGAGGGTGGTGGACTCAAGAACCAGAGGGTCGGGATTGCCGGGCAGGTGCACCACCATACCGATATGACTCCAGGGGCTGCGGGTAAAGACCCGGATCACCTCACTGGTAAAACCACGGCCAGAGAACAACAGCAGATCCCCGGTTCGCAATGAGCAAGCAGACTCAAGAGGCATTGTCATGGGCACAGCCACAGGCTCTTATCCGTTGCAGGACTATCCTGAGGCCACACTAGAAAAATGTCGTGACGGTTCGCTGACAGTGGCGTCACGGTTTGGTGAATCCGCCATCTTTCCGTAGGAGCGTCGCTGGCGGCCCGATAGCCCAAGCCATGAAAAGATAGATTTACCACAGAGGACACAGAGATCACCGAGGAAAAGAATGGATTTTCTCTGAGTGCTCTGTGCCCTCTGTGGTAAATACCGTTTTTGATCCTGGTTTCTTGATCACACCGCCAGCGACGCTCCTACGGCAAGGGCTTGTTTGTAGGCATCGTCACATTCCTGTTATCTACCGTCGTTACCCTGTGCAATCATCTTTGCCTGTCCCGCCCCCGCCTATGGAAGACAAGCTCTACCTGCTGCAACGCCATCTGCCCGAGCTTCTGCACCTGGATGCACTGATTCGTCATGGTGAGCGTCACCTGCGTGTGTCCACGGTTCATAAGGTGCCAATGGGTGAGTTGTCATTGCCGGTGCGGGTAATCGAAATGGGCAGCACTTCTCCCGGCGTGCCGGTCATCGGTTTTTTTGGTGGCGTTCATGGCGTGGAGCGGATCGGCAGCCAGGTGTTGATGTCCTGGCTGCACAGTCTGATTCATCGTTTGCAGTGGGACGACCAGCTGCATCGGCGGCTGGAGCAGGTGCGACTGGTGTTCATGCCGATGATCAACCCCGGCGGCATCTGGAAGCGCACCCGCAGCAACCCCAATGGCGTGGACCTGATGCGTAACGCCCCTATCGATGCCATGGGCCGGGTGCCTTTTCTGGTGGGCGGCCACCGCATCAGCCGCCATCTGCCCTGGTACCGGGGCAAAAGTGGCGCGCCCATGGAACCGGAAGCCCAGGCGGTCATCCGGGTGGTGCGGGAAAAGCTGATGCCGGCGCCGTTTTCCATGAGCCTGGACTGTCACAGTGGCTTTGGCCGGCGCGACCGGATCTGGTGCTGTTACGCCCGCAGCCATCGCCCCATTCCCCATATCGGCGAAGTATTCCGGCTCAAGCAGCATTTCGAAGACACCTATCCTCACCATCATCCCTACCTGATCGAGCCGCAGTCGGTGAACTACACCACCCATGGCGACCTGTGGGATTACCTTTACGACGATGCCCAAGATCGGGCACCGCATCACACCTTCCTGCCGTTTACCCTGGAAATGGGCTCCTGGCTGTGGGTACGCAAGAACCCACGGCAAATGCTGGATTTTTTCGGCTATTTCAATCCGGTAATCGGCCACCGCCATCATCGGGTACTGCGCCAGCACCTGCCCCTGTTCGAGTTTCTCACCGCCATGACCGCCAACGCCGGTAACTGGCTACCCACTACCCGGGAAAAATCGGCGCTGACCTGGCAGGCCATTGCCCACTGGTTTGGGGACGCTGACTAGCCGCTGAGCATCTGCAAAACGCCCCCTCTCAGTGCATCGTATACCCAAGACGCCATTCATGGCCCCGACCTTGCAACAGAAAAGCCCATTGGGTCCGCCGCCCGGCTGACTTACACTTTGCCAAACGCCTCGATAAGGACACACCATGAAAGCCCTGATTCTTGCCCCCCTGGCCCTGCTGGCCGGTTGTCAGCACCTGAACTACCAGCCACCGACCAGCGGCGATACCGCCCAGGTCACCTTCACCAGCAACAACACAGCAGCTCAACCGGTGGTCTGTGTGCCCGGCAAGGGCTTCAAGTCAACGGAATACGCGCTGTCGCAAAACCCGGTGAGCGGTGGGGCTCTGGACGACTTACTGAAAACCATGAAGAAAAGTCCCCAGGTCACCACCACTGTCGACATTGCCCCAGCCACCCGCATTGGCGTCATCTATAACCGCCGCCAGGCTGACAATAGCCGTGACCGCTGCAAAGTGGCCCTGCAGTTTGCCCCTCAGGCCGGCGGTGACTACCAGGCACACTTTGTCCATGAGAACGGTCAATGTGGTCTGTCACTGAAAGATGCCAGCGGCGCCAGTGTGGATGCCGTGCTGACTGACTGGCAGTGCCCATAATATGCGCACCAATGCGGTGCGCGGCACCAAGTTCGCGCACCGCATTGTCTGTTTCCCCTTTGTTAAATCCCCCCTTTCCTCGTCACAAACTATCAAGTCACTGTTTTATATAAATAAAAAATAGTTGGCACGCTCTCTGCAATATCTCTTTCGAGCCGAAAAGGCGGTGCGTCACCAGCGCACATTGAACGAATTAGACTTGTTAAGAGGGTTGCACATGAAAAACGTATTTGGTCTGAAGAAAACCGTTTTGGCCGCTTCCATCGTGGCTGCCAGCCTGGCTCCGGCCATCGCTGCCGCTGAAGTCAGTGGTACCCTGGGCGCTTCCAGCCAGTACTTGTGGCGTGGTCAGCAACTGACCGACGGCGCTGCGGTATACGGTAGCGTTGACTACTCCCACACTTCCGGTCTGTACGCTGGTGCCTGGGCATCGTCTGAAACCGACGACACCGAGTACGACCTGTACGCCGGTTTCGGTGGCGAGATCGAAGGTCTGAGCTACGACATCAGCTACATCGACTACAACTACACTGCTGGCGGCACCGCAGGCGATAACCCTGCATCTGGCGCTGACTTCCAGGAAGTACACCTGGGTGTAGGCTTTGCCGGCCTGAGCGCTGACGCCTTCATCGGTGTAGGCAACTCCGGCAAGGGCGGTGATGAAGACTACGAAAGCGACTACTTCGCTGTGGGTTACGGCTACGACAAGTACTCCGCCACCGTAGGCTTCTACGACTTTGAAGCTGATGATAGCGACTACACTCACGTGGATCTGGGCTACGCTGTTACCGATCAGTTCACTTTCACCCTGTCCAAGATCGTTGATCAGGAAGAAGACAACACGTACGACGACGATCTGGTCATGAGCGTTTCTTACGAGTTCGCGCTTTAAGCACCAAGAAAACGGGCGGCTCACGCCGCCCACTGTTTAACGCCGCGGGGCTCTCCCTGGTCCTCGCAAACACGCAAGCAACCCCGCGGCGTCTTTTTACTTTCTACGTAACATCCCCAACGCTCCGGGCAACACACCGACCCTGTCGTTATCTCCCCGCAGAAAAGTACACTACCAACGCATCATGATCAGACACTGGCGCTGCCCCCTGGCTGCCATAGAGGCTGTGATAGCGACCTGCATTGCCACGGCTTGCCGCCATTCTCCTGACAGACGTTTTCAAATCCGGTGACACCCAGATATGGTCCAGAGCCTGCGGTCGGCAACGGTGTCGAAAACTGTAACGTTCCCGCTTCGGCAACCGTTGCCACAGATTGAACAGACCCGATTGCGCAAAACGCGCATAGCTGGCAGAGAGGCGCCCGGCATCCCAGGTGCTGTTGAAGTCGCCGGCCACCACCAACGGCACGTCCTGCTCGGCGGCCCAGTTGGCCAGCAGTGCGGCCTGGCTCTGTCGTTTCTCATGGACCCGGGGTTTCTGCAGCCCCCGCGCACTGCGCAGGTGCACAACCACCAACTGTAATTGCCCGGGTGCTTGCACTGTCACGCGCAGGGGCGGACGGGAAAACAGTGAGTGGCCGTGAAAACCCTGCTCCGCGAACAACCTGTCCACCGAGGCAATCTGCACCGGCTCCCGATAAAGCAGCCCCACATCCATGCCGGAAGGATCATTGCCCTCTTTCAGTACCACGCGGTAACGCCAGCCCTGCCGGGCAAGACCTGCCGCCAGGGCGTCGAGCAGCTCGCGGTTTTCCACTTCCTGTACTGCCAGCATGTGGGGCACCTGCAAAGGGCCGGCAATGAAATCTACCAGCGCCTGTATTCGCCTATCCAGTACAGCCGAAGAAAGCGGCTTATCCAGGTGGCTGTCTTTGCGGGTATCGCGAAGCCGCCACAGATTCAGAGTTGCCAGAGTCCACTCATTCTCTGCAGGGGCAGGCACGCCACGGGCGGGAGCAAGACCTCGGCAATCCGCCGACAGGCTCAAAGGAACAAGAAGCAGGTAGACGATCAGTAAATAGCGCATTGACGCAGTTTATGAGGTGCCGGCAAAGCACAGCAGAGGCGAAGTCTCAAACATGGGTAGGAAAGAGGACCGACAGCTGCAGGAGATTTCTGCCATTTTGGCACTGGCTTGCCCCGGAATTTCTTCCGGATAACAGGGCCCCGACTGTGAACCCCTGACCGCCGCCAATAGCGTAGGGTGTCACTGAGCCTAGGGCGAACTGCACCGATTCGGCGTTTGATGGTGCAGTTCGCCCTAGGCTCAGTGGCACCCTACGTTTTGCAACACTGCCGGGGGCGGATACGACCATAAAAAAGCCCGCCGAAAAGGCGGGCAAGGGGTATGTGAACAACAACAGAAAACGTCAGGGTCGATAGACCACTTTCAGGTCCGGGGTAACCAGTGATGCATCCAGATAACCGACAAAGTTACGGTTGCTGCCCACCAGCATAACCATCTCCTGTTCACTGGAGACTTCCCGGGGCGGCATGCCCCGGCCGGTAAAGATCATCCTCGCCCAATAACTTTTCATCTGCTCGGCGCTCTTGCCGAGCACCTGCTGGTAAAAACCATCTCGAGCACGGCCCCGTGACGGCAAGTCCAGCGGTTTCACCGAGACACCGGATACCCGGCGGGTCTGGCCATTGAAGATCTGTCGCACTTCATCCTGAGTCAGTGCATCGAGACCGCTGTTGGCGGACACCACCACCACCGGTTCTGCCTGGGCCGCTGCCGCCAGCATCAGGAGAAATGAAAATAGTATTTTTTTCATGGTCATTCCCCCTTAAAAAACCAGATCCGCACTGAGGCGAATCACCGTGGCATGATCGTCTTCAAGCTGGCCACCGTCGGTGAAGAAGAACCCCGACGTAGTAACATCACTATCGGAAAAATCGTAGTAATAACTCACCTCCCCTTTCAGGGCGATGGAATCAGTGAGGGAATAGCGCAGCCCACCGGTCCAGCTCTTCTGTTGTTCCGCCAGGCCATTATTCAGGGCAGCCGGAAGGCTGCTATCCAGATCACGAGGCGTCACTTCTGCCCAGGTGACCATGGGCATCCACTTGCCCAGGTATTTGCCCACTGTGACGTAGCCACTCTCGCTGCTCGGGTACCAGTTACCAAAATCCAGCCGCGCCTTTTCCACGGAGAAAAACCAGCTACCGTCATCGTATTGCAGACCGACACCCGCAAAATAGGTATAAACATCATCAAAGGAGAGACCCAGGACGGCAGGCGGAAAACCAAGGGCACCTTGCAAGTCCTGCTGGCTGACGGAAACGTCAGCAGCGGTGTAGGCGGCTCTCGCCGTCCAGTTACGCCAGTAGCTGGTAAAGTTCACACCGCTCAGGTCATCGGCCTGGAACTGGGCATTGGCCACACGCTCACCGCCATCCACGGTACTGGAACCCCAGAACCCGGAAAGACGATGTGACACGGGCCCGCTGGTGAAACGCCAGGAGGCTTCTACCGCCTCCATGGTTTTCACCGGTGCCAGTTGATACACCTCCGCCGGCAAGCTGGCCCACGGGTAGGCATAGCCCACATCGATGTATTGGGAATGCATGTAGAACGGCGCCACGATACGCCCCGCTTTCATGCTCACAGAATCGCTGACCTGATAATCCAGATAGGCCCACTGCAATTCCGCATTGAATTCGTCATCGCCGGACGCAAACAGCTGCACTACAGCTTCCGCCCGTTCGCTGAGTTCGGCATTAAACTGCACGCCAGCGCGAGTCAGGGAATCATGGCTCCATTTATCACTGGCGCCATCGATGTAGCTGGCAGAACCAGAGGTGGTGTCCACCTCGGCCCGGGACATACCCGCGGAGAGAAAACCGTTGATACGGATCCGGTCAGCAGCATCGCTGAGGGTATTATCAAACTGCTGCTTTTCGAGCTGTTCCAGGCGCTGCTCATAGTCCTGCAGCCTCTGCTGGACATCACTTTCCGAAGTCTGGGCCCAGGCCGGGCTCGCACTCAGGGACGCACCCAGCATCACGGATAATGCCTTTCTCATAGATCCCCCACGCTTTTATAGCCGTTTTAACCATACAACGACTACGAATAAAGCATGGCATTATCCGCAAAAAGAAACCAGGTTCAACCGTCAGATTGGGACGCCCGTTTTACCGGGAACGCCGCGCAGGCGTCCTGCCCGCCATTCAGATGAAAGCAGATATCCACCTTGTCACCGGGAGCCGGGACCTGTGTGAGCTTCATCAGCATCAAATGCCTGTCCCCCGGTGCCAGCACCACACTGTCTCCGGCAGGGATTTCCAGGTGATGCAGGTGCACCATCCTGCGGCTGCCGTCCGCGGCGGTTTCCACATCATGCAGCATGGTGTGGCCGGCAACAGGAGTACTGACACCGGTGATGGTCACGGTATCCTCGCCAGTATTGTTCAACGTCACATAGCCCGCCATGGTCGGCGACACCGGCGGTACCGCGCGTAACCAGGGATCGGAAAACGTCAGCTCCGCATGGGCGGGCACGGCAAGGGCCAGCACCGCGCCTGCCAACAGAGTTTTAAAGCAGGCTCTTGGCATCAGTTACCACCTCGTCAATGGTGAAATCCGCCGGGTAGAGTTTGCGCACCCGACCCTGGTCGTCCAGTAGATAAATATAGTCACTGTGAGTGAACAGGTAATCCTGCTCCTCCTGATCCTTGATGAACACCACCCCGTACTGCTTTGCCACCTCCCGGATTTCCGCCAGGCTGCCGGTCAGGCCGATGATGTCCGCCTTGAACCAGGGCAAATACTCCTTCAGGTGCTCGGCCGTGTCCCGCTCCGGGTCGAAGGTAATAAACACAGGCTGTACCTGGTCCGCTTCACCGGCCTCTTGCAACTGCCGATAAACCTGGGCCACCCGGGCCAGCACCGCCGGGCAGATGTCCGGACAATGGGTGTAACCGAAGAACAGGATGGATACCTTGCCCTTGAGCTGCGCCTGGCTGAAAGGCTCGCCGTTGTGGTCAGTTAGTGTAAACTCACCACCCAGCCTAGTATTGACTGGTAAGTCGCTTTCCTGCTTGCCACAGCCGGCAACCAGAAGGGCCAGAAGCAGTGGCAGGATGTACGGCAGTTTTCGCATGATCTCTCCGGTTGGTATAATCCGCGCCCATTTAAGCGGACTCTAATTGCAGCCGCGCCCATTTTCCCTCTATTCAACGGTTAGGCAACCCATGGCACGCAAGCTTTTCATTCAGACCCACGGCTGCCAGATGAACGAGTACGATTCCACTCGTATGGTGGACCTGCTCGAATCCAGCCACGGCCTGGAGCCCACCGACAATCCGGAAGAAGCGGACGTATTGCTGCTCAACACCTGCTCGATCCGGGAAAAAGCCCAGGAAAAGGTCTTCCACCAGCTGGGCCGCTGGAAAAAGCTCAAGGACGCCAAGCCGGACATGGTAATCGCGGTAGGCGGCTGCGTGGCCAGCCAGGAAGGCGATGCCATCCGTGACCGGGCCCCCTACGTGGACGTGGTGTTCGGCCCGCAGACCCTGCACCGCCTGCCCGGCCTGATTACCCAGGCCGCCACCACCCGCAAACTGGCCATCGATGTGACCTTTCCGGAAGTGGAAAAGTTCGACAACCTGCCGGAACCCAGCGTCGACGGCCCCAGTGCCTTTGTCTCGATCATGGAAGGCTGCTCCAAGTACTGCACCTTCTGTGTGGTGCCCTACACCCGCGGTGAGGAAGTCAGTCGCCCGGTGCAGCCAGTGCTGAAGGAAGTGGAACACCTGGCTGAGATGGGCGTGCGCGAGGTGAACCTGCTGGGCCAGAACGTGAATGCCTACCGGGGTGTGGGCGCCGACGGCGACACCCTGGACCTGGCCGACCTGATCCGGCTGATCCGCGACATCGACGGTATCGATCGCATCCGTTACACCACCAGCCACCCGGTGGAGTTTTCCGACGCCCTGATTCAGGTCTATGAGGATGTACCGGAACTGGTCAGCCACCTGCACCTGCCGGTGCAATCCGGCTCGGACCGTATTCTTGCCATGATGAAGCGCAACCACATGGTGCTGGAATACAAGAGCAAGTTGCGCAAGCTCAAGCGCATCCGCCCGGACATTTCCTTCAGCTCCGATTTCATCATCGGCTTTCCCGGGGAAACCGATCGGGACTTCGAAGACACCATGAATCTGATCCACGACATCGGCTTCGACATGTCCTTCAGCTTCATCTACAGCGCCCGCCCCGGCACCCCGGCGGCGGACCTGCCCGATGATGTGCCCATGGAGGTGAAGAAACAGCGCCTGGCGATTCTGCAGCAGCGCATCACCCAGAACGTGCAGGACATTTCCCGCAAGATGGTGGGCAGCACCCAAAGAATTCTGGTGGATGGTTTCTCCAAGAAAGACCCGGGCCAGCTCAAGGGCCGCACGGAGAACAACCGGGTGGTTAACTTCCGCAGCGATGATACCGACCTGATCGGCAAATTCGTGGACATCACCATCGACCAGGCCTACAGCAACTCTCTGCTCGGCAGCGACCCGCGCAACCCGGGCTGACCCCAGGTTGCAACGTTGCCTGCTGCGCGGCCTAAATCGCCACCGCCCGGCCAATGAACAGGACCGGCCCGGTGGGTCGGTCAGCCGGGGAGCCACCCGGCGGCTCCAGCGTCAGTTCGAACAGCTGGCCACTCTCCACACCGCCCACGCGGCTGGCCGGTAACACCAACGACTCACCGGGCTGCACCAGCCCAAGGGAACGGGGGCCCAGCGCCGGGTCCGACAGGGTCCAGAACTGGACACTGCGATCCGCCGGATACTCACTCTCTGACAGCGGCGTCAGCTGCAAGTCCCCCTGCGCAGACACGGTCACTCTCCAGCCCGGGCTGGCGGCCTCACCCGGTGCCTGCAGCACCACGGTGTAAACCGGCGCCGGCACCCGCAGTGGCCCCAGCAGCAACACCACCGCCACCAACAAGGCAACACTGACGGTTCTCCAGAGCGTCAGGCTCTGCCACAACCATTGCCAGTCGAATCGACCACGGGAATCCTCCGAGGCGGTTCGCCGGGAAATCTCTCGCCATAGTCGCGGCGGCAGCGGTACCGGTTCCAGCAACTCCGCCGCCCCCAACCAATGCTCCCGCCAATGGTTGGCCAGGCTCGCAGCGTCGTCGTCCTGTTCCAGCCACTGCTCGATCTCTGCCGACTGCTCACGGGAATGCAGACCAAGGACATACTCGGCAATCAACAGACGCTGTGCTTCAGGCTGTTCCGGAATCATAGTCGCAGACACTCCTGCAGCCCTTTCAACCCGGATCGAACCCGGCTCTTGATGGTGCCCAGGGGAATGGCCAGGGTTTCGGCAATCTGCTCGTAGGTAAACCCCTGGTAGAACGCCATAAGAATGGGGCGACGACGATCCATCTGCATTCCTTGCAGGCAATTGATGATCGCGCGTCGTTGATCGTCCTCCACCGAGCATTGCTCTGGGGAGGGGCCCGAATCAGGCCATTGGTCCCCTGGCAGGGGCTCGAACGCATCCCGTCGGGAACGGTGGTGTTGATTGATCAAGCGATATCGCAATAAACCAAACAGCCAGGTCCGCGCGCAGCCTCGCTGGCTCTGAAAGCGCCTGGCATTTTCCCAGACCTGGATGAAAGTATCCTGCAAGGCATCCTCAGCCAGTGATGACTCGCCGGTAAATCGGCGCGCCAACGCCAACATGCGCGGAGCTTCGTTGAGGTAAAGCTGATGAAAAGCCTGCCGGTCGCCACTGGCACATGCCCGTAACAGGACATTGCCTTCTTCCAGCTCAGCGCGTGAATCGTCCATGAACCTGCGTATCCAGTAAGAAGCAGAATGAAGATGATTCACCAGAGTACGAGAAGAATGTGTCAACAAGAGGAAAACCGGGCCGCCGAAGCGGCCCGATACAGGGAGCGGGAAAAGCGCTCCCCCGTGCTTACTCCGGAGCGCGGCCAAGATAATCCGCAATCAGCGACACCGATTCCGGCGACGACTGCATCCAGGTCTGCGAAGGCGTTACGTCACCACCGGCAGAATCGAGGATATTGTCAAAGCGCAGCACCATGCCCTGGGATTTCTCCGCCACATAGAGGTGCTCGCCATCAAAGGCAATATCCACCGGATTACCGAGCTGGGTGTTGCCCACCGTACTGTTGTCGCCGTTATCGATATTCACGGTGACATCGGTGATGCCATCAGCGGTTGAGCCGTTGTCCAGCACATACAGCTTGCCGTCGGTAGGATTCGCACCGCTGCCCACATCCGACAGGATCAGCTGGTCGGTTTCCGCCACATAGACAATGCCGTGCAGATTGGTCGGAGCGGCAAACGCTACACCCGCCTCGGCAGGGGTAATCACCCGGTCGGGGCCGGCACTGCCACGCGCCGTGCTGTAGCTGTCAAAGACCGCTACCGTGCCATCGGTGAGGGCCACGAAGAGCTGATCGGAATCCGGGTCGTAATCCAGATCCCAGGGCGCCACGGACAGGCTGGTCGTGAACAAAGGAGCGGCATCGCCACCGGCCTGGGCGCCGAACACCCGCACTGACGAGTTACCGTTATCGGTGACCAGCACCCAGCCCAGCGAGTCCGCCACATCAAAGCCTTTCGGTGCCATCAGCCCGGTGCTCGAGCCTTCAATCACCCGGTCACGGCTCACAGAGAACATCTCGCCATCGCGATCCGTCGCCAGGCGGTTGATCACAGCCAGGCCGGAGTCGTAGGTAATGTAGGCATCGCCCAACTGGTTGAATGCCAGGCTTTCGCGATCCTGGTTGGTGGAAAAGCCACGCTGCATGGCGCCCAGATCCAGGTCCAGTACCACCACATCCGGGTCGCCCGGGGCTGCCGGCGGATTACTGGTTACCGCCACGCCGGTGAAGGTGGTGCCAGTGGTATCGAGATCGGAAAGGTCCGGTTGCAGCTCGGGCTCAAGAATAATGGCCAGGGATTCCGGTTTGATACTATCGACGACCTTGTTCGGCGCAATGTCCCCGGAACCGCCGGAAAACACGTTGCGGTACACCAGAATGGCATCGTTGGATTTTTCCGCGATGTAAACCGTGTTGCCGTCCAGCACCAGGTCCACCGGGTTGCCCAGCTTGGTCGCCGGGCCGGCCAGGGTCCGTACAGGCGTCACCGTGCCATTGGCCGTGGAAGCATTGCTGATCACATACAGCTGGCCATCATCCGCCACGGCAGCGTCACCCACATCACTGACTACCAGGGTGTCAGAGTCAGCCCGATAGGCGATGCCATGCATATTGGAGACGGTGCCTGCCGTATCCGGGGTAATCACCCGGGCGGGGGTCGACATGAAACCACCCGCAACATAGTCATCTACCACAATCACGGTGCCATTGGTCATGGCCAGGAACAAACGATCCGCCGCTTCGTCGTAGGCCAGATCCCAGGTATTTCCCGACAGGGCGGTACTGGCAAGGGGCGTCGCATTTGCCCCCGCTGCAGTGCCGTACACTTCCACACTGTTGCCGCCGATGTTCGCTGCCATTACCAGCCCGGCTTCATGGGCGATGGCAATCCCTTTGAGCGTCATGGACCCCGGTGCCGCCACACTACGGTCCAGCGTCGGCACCGCCCCGGAGCCGTCGGTTCGCTCAGCCAACTGGTGCAGAACCTGTACAGTGCTGGGGGCCCCGGCACTGTCGTTGGCAGCGTAGAGATTGCCCAGCAGGTCCAGCGCAATACCCTCATTGGCATCGGCATTGAACGTGCCTTGCACGTCCAGGTCAGCATTCAGGCGGTCGATCTGACCGGCATTACCACTGCCATTGTGCATCACCAGCAATGACGGCCCCTGGGCCACACCAGGGGAATTGATCAGGGATCGGTCACTGCCATTACCCCCACAGGCTGCCAGCGTTACCGCAACGGCCAGTGGCGACAGCCACAGCAAACCTTTGCCATTCACATTCATCTCATCTCTCCTTGGATAGCGATGCCGGCTTTACGCCGGTCAGTCAGGACAATGCGTCCTACTGCTGATACCGCCCCCGCACAGAAACGGATGTAACAGCGCGTAATAATTCTCGTTTGAAGTGTATCCGCCACAGAAATCGCGCCGCCCTACCGGTTGTCCGACACCCCGCCATCAACGCTTGCGGCCCGCCACCCTCCGGGGCTAGGCTGCGCGGGTAATTTTTCTTCCCCGTAAACACGCTTCGGGGTATTCTGAAACTCTCCGCAACAGCCCGAGGGGCCACGTTTTCCATCTTGGACACACCACTCGCTTCCCAGCACATCAGCCTCGAACCCAACGATTCCCGTCGCCTGGCCAGTCTCTGCGGCCACCTGGACGAGCACATCAAGCAGATAGCCCAGCGCCTGCATGTGGATATCCACAATCGTGGTAACCAGTTTCATCTGGCAGGGCCATCCGCCTCGGTGGAAGCCGCCGGGTCAATCCTGTATGAGCTTTATGATCAGACCCGCGATGGCACCGACCTGACGCCGGAAATGGTGCACCTGCAGCTGCAACAGTCCAACGTAGCCGACCATGCTGCTGCAAAAAGCATCGACAATACCGTGGCGTTCCCCAGTGATGAAGTGGTGGTTCGTACCAAGCGGGTTCGTATAAAGCCCCGTGGCGCCCACCAGCGCGAGTATGTGAAACAGATCCGCAAAAACGATATCAATTTCGGCGTCGGCCCGGCCGGCACCGGCAAAACCTGGCTGGCAGTCGCCTGCGCCGTGGATGCGCTGGAAAAAGCGGAAATTCAACGGATCCTGCTGGTACGTCCGGCGGTTGAGGCCGGCGAAAAGCTGGGCTTTCTGCCCGGGGACCTGGCAGAAAAAATCGACCCCTATTTGCGCCCTCTCTACGATGCCCTCTACGAAATGCTCGGCTTTGAAACCGTGGCCAAGCTGATGGATCGCATGGTGATTGAAGTGGCACCGCTGGCCTACATGCGCGGGCGAACCCTGAACAACAGCTTCGTGATTCTGGATGAAGCCCAGAACACCACCCCGGAACAGATGAAGATGTTCCTGACCCGCATCGGTTTCGGAACCCGCGCCGTCATCACCGGGGATGTGACCCAGGTGGATCTGCCCCGTCATCAACGCTCCGGCCTGGTGAATACCCTGGAAGTGCTCGACGGCGTAAAAGGGATCGGCGTGACCCTATTCGACAGCCGCGACGTGGTTCGCCACCCGCTGGTACAACGTATTGTAGAGGCCTACGACCGCCATGAACGGGATACCGACACCCAGCGTTGATATCCAGTGGGCCAGCGACGCCCCGGACGCTCCCGACGAATCCCGGTTATGCAACTGGGTACGCCATGCTGCCCAGGTAGCCGGCGGCGTGGTGGGCGACATCACCCTGCGTATCGTCGATGAAGACGAAATCCGCACCCTCAACCGGGACTACCGCGACAAGGACAAGCCCACCAATGTGCTGTCCTTCCCGTTTGAGATGCCTGAAGGCCTGCCCGAAGATGCCATGGAGCCGCTGCTCGGCGACATCATTCTCTGTGCCCCGGTGGTACGCCGGGAGGCCGCTGAACAGAACAAGACCCTGCAAGCCCACTGGGCTCACATGGTCACCCACGGTGTACTGCACCTGCTGGGCTACGATCACATTGATGACGAGGACGCGCAGATCATGGAAGCCATGGAAATCCGCGCCCTTAACGAACAGGGTTTTGCCGACCCTTACAACATTGAGCCACACACCAATATGGAGCTTCACCCCTGATGTCGGACGACTATTCGGATAACGGTACCAGCCGAAGTTGGTTGGAGCGTGTCGGCCAGTTTTTCTCCTCCACGCCCGGCGACCGGAGTGAACTGCTGGACCTGATGCGCTCCATGCGCGATTCCCACATTATCGACGGGGACACCCTGGGAATTATCGAAGGCGCCGTCTGTGTCGCCGATATGCAGGTACGCGAGATCATGATTCCGCGCTCCCAGATGGTCAGCATCAAGGCCAGCTCCGACCCGCGGGACTTTCTGCCCACCATCATTGATTGCGCTCACTCCCGTTTCCCGGTCCTGGGCGACGACCCGGATGAAGTGATCGGCATCCTGCTGGCCAAGGACCTGCTACCGTTAATCCTCGATCCGGCCCGCATGGACCGTTTCGCCATCAAGGATCATATCCGCTCTGCTATGGTGGTACCCGAGTCCAAACGGCTCGACTCACTGCTGCGCGAATTCCGTATAAGCCGCAATCATATGGCCATCGTGGTCAACGAATATGGCGGCGTGGCCGGGCTGGTCACCATTGAAGATGTGCTGGAACAGATCGTCGGGGAAATTGAAGACGAACACGACGTAGAAGAAGAGGACTACCTGATCAAGGATCTGGATGATCAGGAGTACACCGTCAAGGCGCTGACACCCATCGATGATTTCAACGAGCACTTCCACTGCCAGTTCAGCGATGAGGAATTCGACACCATCGGCGGGCTGGTGATGCAGAAGTTCGGCCGCTTACCCGGTCGCGATGAAAGCGTGGAACTGGATGGTTATCTCTTCACCGTGCTCAGCGCCGACGGCAGAACAATAAGATTGCTGCGGGTTACACCGCCGGGGGAAAACCAGGATGCCACTGCCACAGAGGTCGAAAGCTGACACCATCTCCGCCCTGTTAAAAGCACCGTGGGTGACGGCCGTGATTGCCGTTGCCCTGTTGCTCGGCGCCTTGCTCAACCCGGCTAACGCGCCCCAGCCGGTACTAGGCTGGTACGTGGACAGTGGTCTGAAAACCCTGGAATGGGACAACTACCTGTCCTGGCTACGCTTTAACGGGCGTGGCGAACTGGCCGGCCAGCTGGAACAGCAGCTCGCCAGCGGCGATAGCCACGCTTACAGCGCGGCGCTGCTGTCGCCCAGCTTCGTCAAAGACAGTGACCTGCGCGCCCGGGACTTTTGGTCAGCAACCCAGATAGAAAAGTGGAAAGCCCTGCGCCAGCAAACACAGGATCAACTTGCCGCCAGCAACTTGTACCGCTGGGGGCTACCAGACAACAGCCCCCGCCCGGCCCGTTTCTTTACCTCCCCCTTTGCAGGTGGCTCCCTGTGGCTAACCGCTCTCACCGTGTTTCTGCTGGTGCCACTGGCATTCCCCCTGGAGCGTCAGCTTGGCCATGGCCGGGTACTGACCCTGTGGCTGCTGGGCTGCCTGCTGGCCGGTGCCGGCTACCTGCTGGTGGCTCGCAGCGGGCAGCTGCCGTTTCATGGCGCCGTCGCACCGCTCATGGTCTGGTATGGAGCCTTCCTCGGCTTGCAGGGCTGGCGCACTTCCCTGCCGGTCTGGTTACCAGGCAAGGCAAGGACATCCATATCCCTGCCCACCCCGGCCCTGGCGGCAATGCCGCTGGTACTACTGGGGTTACTGGCCTGGCAAGCCCAGCCGGCCATAGCCAATCTGGCCGCCGGCGCACTGGCCCTGGCCGGTGGCACCCTGCTGATCCAGCTCATGCGCCCGGCGGAGCCGTCCGTGAATACCGAAACAGCCACGCCTGCGGATCCACAGGATCAACAGGGGCTGCAACGGGGCTGGGATGCCCTCGCCCAGCTGCAGGCGGACGCTGCCAGCGAGGCCTTTCAGCAAGTACTGGACCGGCAGCCGGATCACTTTGATGCCCTGACCGGCCTCTTCAATGCCCGCCGCATGGGCCAGGACAGCAACGGCTGGGTCGACATCTCCCATCGCCTGTTTGCCCACCCAGCCAGCGAAAAGGGACAAGCCCAACAAGTTGTCGGTTGCTGGCAGCAGTTCCGCCAGCAGCAGGGCGCCGAATTACCCTCTTCCGTTGGTTGGCATCTGGTAACCACCCTGACCCGGGCCGGTGAATTTGCCCAGGCAGAAGCACTGGCCGTCAGTCTGGATCACCACGACACTCGCAAGCCTGCCCTGCAGGCCTTGCGCGATGCACTCCATCGGGAAGGTTTGGGTCACCGGGCCAAGGCGCTGGAAGTGTAGCTCCAAGCTACAACGGGGCTGGGCCGTGCGCCCTGCCCGCGCTCAACGGAACAATCCGGGTTGTAGGAGCACCGCTGGCGGCGTGATTATCTGTAGGAGCACCGCTTGAGGTGCGAACCGAGTGTAACGAGGCAACAGAGGGCGGCGTCAGCCGTTCTTTCTAAAACCTGTCGAGCCCTGAGATTCCTGATCGCCCTGCGGGCGATTTCCGCGCAAGCGCGGTTCGCACCTCAAGAGGTACTCCTACAGCGACTTCGAAGAAAGCTCGGAGCTTGAGGAACTCTCGGCCCTTTCCCTATCCAACGAGCGTAGCTCGCCCCTACCCCCACGCGGCCCGGTAGTCCGCCACCTGCTTGCGCAGTTTCGCATCCCGGCACTGGCTTTCCACAAATCGCAGGTACTGCTCCGCCTTGCCGGCGAGTCCGAATTGCTCGGCGAGAATCTTTGCCAACAACAGATAGGCGTCGCCTAATTCGCTGAAATCCGGGTGCCGATCATGCAGGTCCTTGAGCAGCCCCACGGCTATTTTCGGCTCCTGTTCGTGGATACCCCGGGCCAGGTCCAGACGCAGGGAGGGCGATGCGGGCAGCCAGGTTGGCTCTACATCTCGCTGACGAGCCAGCAACGCCAGCGCCTCGGTCCAGGCGCCGGACACCACCAGCATTTCCAGATAGGTGGGCGCGGCGCTGCGGCGCTCATCGTGCCGGCCGGCAATATCCAGCAGCCGGTCATAACGTTGCCAGTCCCCCACGGTGGCCTTTTTGCTCTTCAGGGTTTTGGCCGTGCTCAGCAGCACCTTGTCAAAGCGCCCGGCACAGAGCTGAACCCGCTGGCGCCGCTCTTCCAGCGAGGTGGTCACTTTCTTGCCTCCCTGATCCAGTCCCCAAAGACGGCCATGACGGGCCAGGATATCGCCGCACAGGCAGGCCAGGGCGAGCCACCAGACTGCCGCCAACGCCCCGGCCAGTCCCTGGGCAAGGGGTAGCGGCATCACATCCACGGCCACGGCAACCAGGGCCACGCCCAACAGCCACCCCACCGATGCCAGAAGGGCAGCCACCGCATAATCACGCGGTGCGGAGAAGATATAGGTCAGTGCCGCCGCATAGGTGCCGGGCTCCGACCCCTGGGCCTGAATGGCGAGCCAGAAAGCCGGCACCAGCAACAGGCCGACAGCACCAATCAGCAACCCCGCCGGCACCGACACCATCAGCAGCACAAACCCGGCCGGCACCATCACCAGCAGGGCCGGCAAAGCCTGCAATAACGCCGCCCTCCAGCCCGCCATATCAGTCAGGCAATCCCAGCCCGGAGCACTACTTTTCCGGGCTTTGCCGGGGTGGCTGCGCAAGGTCATCACTGCCCGGGCAAAGCCCCAGGTCGGCAGCCCTGCCAGCAACACCACCGGCACCATTACCGGCAAGGGCGGCACCAGCGACGCCAACAACGCCCACAGCACCAGCAGCGGTAACAGCACAGGGGCAAACGGGTAGCGCAGGTAACGATCCAGTTGCCGCCACAGAGGGCCACCCTGTCCCTGCTCACTGCTTTCCAGTTCCTGGTTGCAGAGCAGGCAACGGGCCTCTATCAGGCTGTCATTACGGCCATCCACACATTGCTGACACAGATACAGCCCATCATGGCTGCAATACCATAGCGCTTCCGCCCCCGGATGGTACTTGCAATAGCGATTCACTATGATGCCCCCAAGCTTTCAGTTGAAAGTTCAAAGTTGAAAGGCGCGGATTGAGTCGTAGCCACTCGAACAACGTCAGGCCCGCGCCGCACTCTTTTGAAGGAACAGCGCGGGTACGGCCTTTGCCGCTTCCATGGCCTGTCCCGCGCTTTTAAACTTTGAACTTTCAACTCACCCCGAACACGGCCCGTAGAGCAAAGCCGTTAATTGATTTTGCTTGCTACTTTATTCGTATTATTGCACAGACTCTAGCGGTAACCGCCCAGCGGCCTGGCCGCCATCATGAAACGAGGAATTCCATGCGCCACCGTTTGCTGGCCCTGATTGCCGGCCTGCTTTTCCCCCTTGCCTTCGCGCCCTATGACCTGTGGCCGCTGCTGTTTGTCAGCGTGGCCGCCGGCTTCTGGTGTCAGCAGCAGGCCGGCTCCGGCAAGGAAGCCTTCCTGCGCGGCTGGCTCTATGGCCTGGGCATGTTCGGGTTCGGCGTGTCCTGGGTGCATGTCTCCATGCACGACTATGGCTACATGCCATTGTGGATGGCGATTCCCTTTACGGCGATGTTCGCCGCCTTTCTGGCTCTGTTCTACGGCCTGACGTTTTCCCTGAGCTGGCGACTGGGGCGCTCGGCACTGGTGTTCGCCGGTATCTGGCTGCTGCTGGACTGGCTGCGCGGCTGGCTGCTCACTGGTTTCCCCTGGCTGTATGCCGGGTACGCACTGATTGATACCCCCCTGGCCAGCCTGGCGCCTCTGGGCGGGGTCTGGCTGCTGAGCCTCGCCACGGTACTGCTCAGCGCCACCCTGATTCAGCTTCGCCAGCCGGGCCCGCTGCGCTGGGTTGCCGCCGGCCTCTCGGTACTTGTTCTGCTCACCGCCATTGCCAGCCATTTCCTCACGTTTACCCATGCCAACGGCCCGGAACAGAAAGTGGCGTTGGTGCAGGGCAATATTCCCCAGGACCTTAAGTGGCAGATTTCCATGCGCGGCGAGACTCGCCGTATCTATCACGAGCTGACCCGGGAGATTCCCGCCGACACCCTGGTGCTGTGGCCGGAGTCGGCCATGACCGAGTTCTACCAGACCATTACCGATTTCATCGAGGATGAAGGTAACCAACTGGCAGACCGTAACGGCGCCCTTATCACAGGCATTCCCTGGCGCAGCGTCAGCGACGCGGACATTACCTATCGCAACAGCATCGCGGCCATTCCGCTTCGCGACAGTGAGAACGACAGCGAGCGGGTCTACCACAAGCAGAAGCTGGTGCCCTTTGGCGAATACGTCCCCATGCAATCGCTGATTCGCGGCCTGATCCCCTTCTTCGATTTGCCCATGTCCGGCTTTACGCCGGGGGATCCCAGTCAGCCCAACCTGCAGGTACTGGGCCATACCGTGGCGCCCTTTATCTGCTACGAGATTCTCTACCCGCAACTGGTGGCCAGCCGCAGCCATGATGCCGATGTGCTGGTGACCATCAGCAATGATGCCTGGTTCGGCAGCTCCGCTGGCCCGGTCCAGCATTTCCAGATGGCCCGTTTACGGGCGCTGGAAACCGGCCGCTGGCTGCTGCGCGGCACCAACAATGGCGTCACCGCCGTTATCGACCACCAGGGCCGGATCGTGGACGCCCTTCCCCAGTTCGAGCGTGATGTGCTTTACAGCCATTACCAGCCACGTACCGGCATCACGCCATTCATGGCCCTGGGCGTCTGGCCCTGGCTGGTGCTCTCGGGGCTGTTGTTGCTGCCCGCCATGCTGGGAAGGAAGAAGAAACACCCCTATATATAACTTTATAGTATAAGCTTATTACTAATTTGACTTTGCTTGAATTCCCTTCTATAACTGTGCATGAACGCTGCCCAGTCACAGGAGGGAACAAGCCATGTCTCGTCCAACCGTCAAAGCTTTTTTCGACAACGACACCAACACCGTCAGCTATGTGGTGACAGACCCGCAAACCCGGCAATGCGTCATTGTGGACTCTGTGCTGGACTACGACCCCAAAGCTGGACGTACCCGCCATGACAGTGCCAGCCAGATTGTGGCCTACGTCAAACAGGAAGGCCTCACCGTAGACTGGTTGCTGGAAACCCATGTGCATGCGGATCATCTTTCCGCCGCACCCTGGATCCAGCAACAAGTGGGCGGCAAGCTGGCCATCGGCGAGCATATACGCACCGTGCAGGACACCTTCGGCAAGGTCTTCAACGCCGGCACCGAGTTCGCTCGTGACGGCCGTCAGTTCGATCATCTGTTTGCCGATGGCGACACCTACAAGGTCGGCAACATTGAGGCGCGGGCCATTCACACTCCGGGGCATACCCCGGCCTGCATGAGCCATGTGATCGGCGATGCGGTGTTTGTCGGCGACACCCTGTTCATGCCGGATTATGGCACCGCCCGCTGCGACTTCCCCGGCGGTGATGCCCGCACCCTGTACCAGTCCGTGCAAAAGCTGCTGGCCCTGCCGGACGACACCCGCATGTTCCTCTGCCACGACTATCTGCCGGAAAGCCGCAGCGAATACCAGTGGGAAACCACCGTGGGCGATCAGCGTCGCCACAATATCCACGTGCACGAAGGCGTTTCCGAGCAGGAGTTCGTCAGCATGCGCGAAAAACGCGATGCCACCCTGGATATGCCGCGACTGATTCTGCCTTCGGTGCAGATCAATATGCGCGCCGGCCACCTTCCTCCCGAGGAAGACAATGGCATTAGCTACCTGAAAATTCCGCTGAACGCACTGTAAGAGGCGATGACCATGACACCGACTCTGTGGGACGTAGTGGTGATCGGCGGCGGTGCCGCCGGCATTGCGGTGGCCGCCAGTATCCTCAAGCGCAAGCCGCACCTGTCCGTGGCCATCGTGGAGCCCAGCGACCGCCACTTTTATCAGCCCGCCTGGACCCTGGTGGGTGGCGGCTGTTTCAACCCGGCCAATACCTGCAAAGCCACCAGCAAGCTGATCCCAAACGGTGCCAAGTGGTTGCGCAGCCGGGTGACTGAAATGGAGCCGACGCACAACCGGGTAACTCTGGAAGACGGCCAGTCACTGAATTACCAGTTTCTGGTGGTTGCGCCGGGACTGGAGCTGAACCTGGGCGCCATCGAGGGCCTGGAAAGCAGCCTTGGCAAGAACGGCGTTACCAGCAACTATCTCTTTGAATTGGCGTCCTATACTTGGGAATGCGTGCGAAACCTGCAGCGTGGCCGAGCTCTGTTCACCCAACCGCCCATGCCTATCAAGTGTGCCGGCGCGCCGCAGAAGGCCATGTACCTGTCCTGCCACCACTGGGAAGAAACCGGTACCCTGGGCAACATTGATGTGCAGTTCCATAATGCCGGCGCCGTACTGTTCGGCGTGGCGGATTTTGTGCCGCCACTGATGGAATATGTGAAGCGCTACAACGCCAATCTGAATTTCAATAGCACCCTGATCGCCGTGGATGGCCCGGCCCGCGAAGCCACCTTCCGGCGTACCAATGGCGATGGCACCAGCACCGACCACACCGAGCCCTTCGACATGCTGCATGTGGTACCGCCGCAACGGGCCCCACAGTTTGTGCGCGACAGCGAGCTGGCCAACGAGGCCGGCTGGGTCGCCGTGGACGAAGCCACCCTGCAGCACCCCCGTTTTGCCAATGTATTCAGCCTGGGCGATGCCTGCGGGGCCAGCAATGCCAAAACCGCCGCCGCCGTGCGAAAGCAGGCGCCGGTGGTGGCCGAAAACCTCTGCGCGGTGCTGGAAAATCGTGCGCCGACAGCTCGCTATGAAGGCTATGGCGCCTGCCCGCTGACCGTGGAAAAAGGCAGGGTCGTGCTGGCCGAATTTGGCTATCAGGGCAAACTGCAACCCAGCTTCCCGCTCGATCCCACCGTACCGCGCCGGAGTATGTGGTGGCTGAAACGTCATGCCATGCCAAAGATCTACTTCGAGCTGATGCTAAAGGGCCATGAGTGGCTGGCCAGGCCAGGCAAACTCTGACGCGTGACACAACAAGGGATGGCAAGATGAAACTGCCTGCCTGGTTGGGCGCCGCCCAGTGGCTGCCCCACTACAACCGCGAGACCGCTGCCCGGGATAGCGTGGCAGCGGTGATCGTCACCATCATGCTGATTCCCCAGAGCCTGGCCTACGCCATGCTCGCCGGGCTGCCGCCGGAAGTCGGTCTCTACGCCAGTATCCTGCCACTGGTTGTCTATGCCCTGCTCGGTTCCAGCCGAACCCTGGCGGTTGGCCCGGTGGCAGTAGCCTCGCTGATGACTGTTGCTGCGGCCAGTCAGGTAGCCACGGCCGGCAGTCAACAATACCTGGCAGCCACTATTATTCTGGCTTTTCTGTCCGGCACCATTCTTCTGGTGATGGCTCTGCTTCGACTGGGCTGGATTGCCAATCTGTTATCGCACCCTGTGGTGAGCGGCTTTATCAGTGCCTCCGGCCTGCTGATTGCCGCCAGTCAGCTCAAGCATCTGCTGGGAATCCCCCTGTCGGGCCACAACCTGGTAGAGCTTGGCCACTCCCTGGCACAGCATTTTCCTGAAACCCATTGGCCCACAGTGGTGCTCGGCACGCTGATTACGACCTTCCTGTTCTGGGTACGCAAGGCGCTCAAGCCGCTGCTGCAAAAACTCGGCTTCAATGCATTCTGGTCCGACCTGGTGAGTAAAGCAGGACCAGTCATCGCCGTACTGGGATCCACCCTGGCCGTGGCCATGCTGGAACTGGATAGCGGCGGCATGGCCATTGTCGGTCACATTCCCGAAGGCCTGCCCTCACTGTCATTACCCGTATTTGACGCTGACCTCTGGCAGGCACTACTGCTGCCCGCTCTGCTGATCAGCCTGATCGGCTTTGTGGAATCCATCTCTGTTGCCCAGACCCTGGCGGCCAAACGTCGCCAGCGCATCAATGCCAACCAGGAACTGATGGGGCTGGGCGGCGCAAACCTGGCCAGCGCCTTCAGCGGCGGCTTTCCGGTGACCGGAGGCTTCTCCCGCTCCGTGGTGAATTTCGATGCCGGCGCACGGACCCCCATGGCCGGCGTATTCACCGCCATAGGCATTGCCCTCACCGCGCTGTTTTTGACCGGCGCTTTCACCTACCTGCCCAAGGCAACCCTGGCCGCCACCATTGTGGTCGCTGTGCTATCGCTGGTGGACCTGCCGGCGCTGAAACACACCTGGCATTTCTCCCGACTGGATTTCACAGCCATGGCCATCACCATGGTCGGAGTACTGGGCTGGGGCGTGGAAGCCGGTGTGCTGGCCGGGGTGGTCACCTCCCTGGCGCTCTATCTATGGCGCACCAACCAGCCCCATGTCGCCGAAGTGGGCCAGGTTCCCGGCACCGAACATTTCCGCAATGTGCAGCGTCACCAGGTACGGGTGTCTCCCCGTGTGCTGAGCATGCGTATCGATGAATCCCTGTATTTTGCCAATGCCCGGGGCCTGGAAGACCGTATCTACGATGCTGCACTGCTGCGTCCGCAAACAGAACACGTGGTACTGATGGGCACCGCCATCAATCACCTGGATGCCAGTGCCGTGGATAGCCTGTTGAGCCTGAACCAACGTCTGGATGATGCCGGTATCCGGCTGCACCTTTCCGAAATCAAGGGGCCGGTCATGGACCAGTTGCAACACACCGCCCTGCCGGCATTACTGACCGGTCAGATATTCCTCACCCAATATCAGGCCGTTCGCACACTGGCACCGGAAAGCATCGAGGAAAATCCCGCTCCCCCTTGCAGCCCTGTCTGACACGGTTAAGCTGAGCGTTCATTCGCAAGGAGTTTTCATGGCTACCATCAATCGCCTTAACGAGAGTCTGTCTGTGGCACCGCAGCTGCAGCCTGAGGATATGGCCGAGCTGGCCAAGGCCGGGTTCAAGACCGTCCTCAACAACCGCCCCGATGGCGAAAGCGAAGACCAGCCCAGCAGCGCCGAGCTGGCCGCCGCGGCAGAAGCCGCTGGCCTTGAATATGCCCATCAACCGGTGGTCGGCAATAACATCAGCGACGTGGACATCGACGGTTTTGACGCCATCGTTTCTCTGGCAGAGCAACCGGTACTGGCCTTCTGCCGCACCGGCACTCGCTGCACCACCCTGTGGGCCCTGACCCAGGCGGACGAGCAGGATAACGCCAGCATCCTGGCCACCGCCGAGCAGGCCGGCTATGACCTGAGCCAGCTTGCCGACCGACTCAACCAGCGCCGGGGCCAGTAAGCATGGCCGATGCCGGCCGCCGGTTTCGCTGGCTGCCGGCCAGTGACTGGCTCGCCAGCTACAACCGCGAGCAGGCGGCCGGGGACACCCTGGCTGCCATCATCGTCACCATCCTGCTGGTTCCCCAGGGTCTGGCCTACGCCATGCTCGCCGGCATGCCGCCGGAAACCGGCCTCTATGCCAGCATCCTGCCGCTGATTCTCTACGCCCTGTTCGGCACCAGCCGTACCCTGTCCGTGGGCCCCGCCGCCCTCACTTCACTGATTACCGCGTCCGCCGCCGGCACCCTGGCCCAGGGCGATCCGCAACTGTTCATCCAGGCTGCCATCGGCATGGGGCTGCTGTCCGGGCTGTTTCTGGTGGCCATGGCCATATTGCGGCTGGGCTGGCTCACCAACCTGCTCAGCCACCCGGTGATCACCGGCTTCATCAGTGGCTGTGCCATTCTCATTGCCGCCAGTCAGCTCAAGCACCTGTTGCGCATCGACGCCTCCGGCGAAGAGCTGGTGACACTGGCACAGACCCTGGCGCAACAGCTGCCGCAGACTCACTGGCTGACACTGGCCATCAGCCTGATCGCCATTGCCTGCCTGCTGATCCCGAAATACCTGGCCACCCCCCTCAAGGCCACGCGACTGCCCGGCTGGCTGGTGGCCTTTATCAGCAAGTGCGGACCGATTCTGGCCGTACTGGTCACCACCCTGCTCACCGTGACCCTGTCGCTGGATAGCCGTGGCCTTGCCGTGGTCGGGGCGATCCCCGCGGGGCTGCCCGAATTCACCCTGCCCGGGCTGGGCCGCGAACACTGGCAAAGCCTGATTACCCCGGCCGCGTTACTGGCGCTGATCGGCTTTGTGGAATCCATTTCCCTGGCCCAGGCCCTGGCGGCCAAACGTCGTCAGCGCGTGGATGCCAACCGGGAACTGATGGGGCTGGGTCTGGCCAACATCGGTAGCGGCCTGTCCGGCGCGTTCGCCGTGACCGGCAGCTTTTCCCGCACCACGGTGAATTACGACGCCGGTGCACGCACGCCCATGGCCGGCCTGCTGACCGGTATCGGTATCGCTCTGGTGGCCCTGTTTTTCACCGGCTGGTTCCAGTACCTGCCACTGGCATCCCTGGCCGCCATCATCGTGGTCGGCATCCTGCCACTGATCAATCTGTCGGAGTTGAAGCACCTGTGGGCATTCAGTCGCCCGGACGCCCTGGCCATGGCTGCCACCCTGGCCGGGGTGCTGCTGATCAATGTGCAGAGTGGCTTATTGCTGGGGGTAGTGCTTTCCGTGGCCTTGTTCCTGTGGCGCACCAGCCAGCCTCATGTGGCCGAGCTGGGCCGCATTCCCGGCACCCATCATTTTCGCAACATGGATCGCCATAGCGTTGAACTCACCGAGGAGGTGCTGTCCATCCGGGTGGACGAATCCCTCTATTTCGGCAATGCCCGCACCCTGGAGGACCGTATCTACGACGAGGCCCAGGCGCACCCTCAGATTCAGCATGTGGTGCTGCACTGCTCCGGCATCAATCACCTGGATGCCAGCGCCATGGAAAGTCTGGAAAGCCTGAACGAACGATTGAAAAACGCCGGAGTGACCCTGAACCTGTCCAATGTGAAGGGGCCGGTAATGGACGTGCTGGTAAAAACCGACTTTCCGAAGGTGCTGACCGGCAGGGTCTATCTGAGCCACTACCAGGCCATGGAAGTACTGGCGCCGGACAGTCTGCAAGAGCAGGATCCTGACGCCTGACGCCTGACGCCTGACGCCTGACGCCTGACGCCTGACGCGAATCAGTTTAAACGTGCTCTGATAGCATCAAGCGTTTTGCGATTTTTTGCGTCCGGCGTCGGGCGCCCAGCATCTCCTACAAATACCGCAGGTGATACCACACCAGCGCCAGCCATTCGTACCAGATCTCCGGCACCATGGATAACGCCCCGGCGGAGGGCACCCACTCCTGCTTTGGCAACCGCTTGCGCCAGGCAGCCTGGGCCAGCACCCCCTGGCTCTGAAAACACAGTAGAGCCCGCGGCAGGTGAGCCCGATCGCTGACCAGGATGATCTCGTCGATGCTACGCTGACCCAGCAGCTCACCGCTGTACACGGCATTTTCCCAGGTATTACGGCTTTTCCCTTCCTCCAGCACCGTCATGGTCGGCCAGCGTCGGCGCACCAGTTCCGCCATCAACTGTGCTTCGGAAGGCTCGTTATCCGCATGGGGAGTGGTGCTGATGCCGCCACTGACTACCAGCGGCAAACTATGCTCATGGGCCATTTCCGCGGCCAGCTGCAACCGCCGCAGGCCACGGGTGGTCAGGGAAAACTGGCCATCACGTTGGCGCCGTCCGGCACCCAGTACCACCACCGCCTGGGGAGTAATACCGGTATTGCGTCGCGGCAGGGGCGGCAACAGGCTGCGGACCACTGCCGGCAGGGTTCCCCCCACCAGCACCAGCAGCACCAGGTAGGTCAACGCCATCGGCACTCCCGTTTGCGGTGATTATTCAGCCAACACTTTCGCGGTGCAGACCAGTGAGAAATCCGGGCTGAGCTCATGTATCCTATGTCCCCTTCGCAACCGCGATGTTCCCGTAAGTTTTTTTGATCAGTAGAGAGCCGATGGACGCACAGTATCGCCCCGATCAAGTCGAAGCCCAAGCCCAGCAGTACTGGGAGGATAACCAAAGCTTCAAGGTCACCGAAGAGGCCGGCAAGGAAAAATTCTATTGCCTGAGCATGTTCCCCTACCCGTCCGGGCGGCTACACATGGGCCACGTGCGCAACTACAGCATCGGCGATGTGATCAGCCGCTACCAGCGGATGCAAGGCAAGAATGTGCTGCAGCCCATGGGCTGGGACGCCTTCGGCCTGCCCGCCGAGAACGCCGCCATCAAGAACAAGGTGGCCCCGGCCAAGTGGACCTTCGAGAACATCGACTACATGCGCGGGCAACTCCAGCGCTTGGGCTTCGGCTACGACTGGGATCGTGAGCTGGCCACCTGCACCCCGGAATACTATCGCTGGGAACAGTGGTTCTTCACAAAGCTCTACGAGAAGGGCCTGGTGTATCGCAAGATGTCCACGGTGAACTGGGACCCGATCGATCAGACCGTACTGGCCAACGAGCAGGTGATTGATGGCCGCGGCTGGCGCTCCGGTGCCCTGGTGGAACAGAAAGAGATCCCCCAGTGGTTCATCAAGATCACCGACTACGCCGATGAATTGCTGACAGATCTGGATCAACTGGATGGCTGGCCGGAACAGGTCAAGACCATGCAGCGCAACTGGATCGGTCGCTCCGAAGGGGTGGAAATGGAGTTCGCCATCCAGGGCGAAGCGCCTCTGCGCGTCTACACCACCCGCCCGGACACCCTCATGGGCGTCAGCTATGTGGCCGTGGCTGCGGCGCATCCGCTGGCGAAGAAAGCCGCTGCCGCCAACCACGAAGTGGCAGACTTTGTGGAAGAATGCCTGCACAACAAGGTGGCCGAAGCCGATATGGCCACCATGGAAAAGAAAGGCATCTACACCGGTCTCACCGCGACTCACCCTATCAGCGGTGAACAAGTCCCGGTCTGGGTGGCCAACTTCGTGCTGATGAGCTATGGCACCGGTGCGGTCATGGCGGTCCCCGCCCATGACCAGCGCGATTACGAATTTGCCCAAAAATACGGCCTGCCCATCAACCAGGTGATTGAGCCTGCCAATGGTGAAGCCATTGACCTGGACAGCGAAGCCTTCACCGAAAAGGGCAAGCTGGTGAACTCCGGGGAATTCACCGGCAAGACCTCCGCCGACGCCTTTGACGCCATCGCCACCTGGTTGAGCGAGCGCAACCTGGGCGAGAAGAAAGTGAATTATCGCCTGCGCGACTGGGGTGTCTCCCGACAGCGTTACTGGGGCGCCCCCATTCCCATGGTGGAAACCGAAGACGGTGAACTGCACCCCACCCCGGAAGACCAGTTGCCGGTGGTGCTGCCCACTGAGGTGGAAATGGACGGCGTGAAGAGCCCCATCAAGGCCGACCCGGAGTGGGCCAAAACCACCTTTGACGGCCAGCCCGCCCTGCGCGAAACCGACACCTTCGACACCTTCATGGAATCGAGCTGGTACTACGCCCGTTACTGCTGTCCGCAGAACGACCAGGCCATGCTGGACCCGGCGGCCGCCAACTACTGGCTGCCCGTGGATCAATACGTGGGCGGCATTGAACACGCCATCCTGCACCTGCTCTACTCGCGCTTCTTCCACAAGCTGCTGCGCGACACCGGCCTGGTGGAATCCGACGAGCCCTTCAAGCAACTGCTGTGTCAGGGCATGGTGCTGAAAGATGGCGCCAAGATGTCCAAGTCCAAGGGCAACACCGTGGACCCGCAGGAAATGATCGAGGAATACGGTGCCGACACCGTACGCCTGTTCATGATGTTTGCGGCGCCGCCGGAGCAATCCCTGGAGTGGAACGATTCCGGTGTGGAAGGGGCGTTCCGCTTCCTCAAGCGCCTGTGGCGGCTGGTGGCCGAACATGTGGAAGCGGTCAAGGCGGGCACGCTGGATCCGGCCTCTCTGGACGATGCTGGCAAGGCCCTGCGTCGCAAGACCCACGAAACCATCCAGAAGGTCAGCGATGACTTCGGTCGCCGCCACACCTTCAATACCGCCATCGCCGCGGTGATGGAACTGATCAACGAGGTGAGCCGCTTTGACAGTCAGGGCGATCAGGCCGGCGCCGTGCGCCAGGAAGCCCTGGAAGCCGCCGTATTGCTGCTGTCGCCAATCACCCCCCATGCGTCCCACAGCCTGTGGCAGGCCCTGGGGCACGACGAGGCGGCACTGAACGCCGCCTGGCCCCAGGTAGACGAAAGCGCACTGGTGAAGGACAGTCTTGAACTGGTGGTACAGGTCAATGGCAAGGTGCGCGCCAAGCTCGAGGTGCCCGCCAACGCCGACAAGGACACCGTGGAAAGCCTGGCCAGGGCGGAACCCAATGTGCAGAAGTTCACCGACGGCAAAACCATCCGCAAGGTGATCGTTGTGCCGGGTAAACTGGTCAACATCGTTGCCAACTGAGAGGCGGTTATGACATCCAGCTTGCGCGCCACATCCCGTCTGACCCTGCTGCTGGTGTTGGGGCTCGTCCTCAGTGCCTGCGGCTGGCAACTGCGTGGCACCACCAGCACACCGTCCATGGAAACCCTGACGGTAAGCGGTGCCTCCACGGAACTGCGCTACACCCTGGAAGACGAGCTGGAAGACCAGGGCGTGCTGGTACACAACCAGGCGCCCTACATCCTGGTGATCGATGACGAAGACTGGATGCGCCGCACCTCGGCGGTGGATGCCCAGGGTCGCCAGGCGGAAATCGAACTGCGCTACACCCTGCGCTGGCACATCAAGGACCGCAAAAGCGGCGCCCTGCTGACTACGCCAACGCGCATGATGACCTTGCGCAACCTGCCCTGGTACCCGGAAAACGCCACCGCTTCCTCCGACGAGGAGCAACTGGTCCGTGACGACCTGTTTCTGGACATGGCCTACCGGCTGATCAACCAGATCGCCGCTGCCTCCGAGGGCTGGGAGACCTACTGATGCGCCTGCGCCCGGAGCAGCTTGGCAAACACTTGGCCGATCGACTGCTGCCCGCTTATCTGGTGGCCGGCGATGAGCCCCTGCAACAGGGCGAGCTCCTCGACGATCTGCGCCGCGCTGCCCGCGATCAGGGCTTTGACGAACGTCACCGCTTCTCCTCCGACACCGGCATCGACTGGAACTCCCTGCTCAACGAATCCCAGAGCATGAGCCTGTTTGGTGGCCGCCGGATTCTCGAACTGGTGCTCAACGACAAGCGACCGGACAAGGCCGGCAGCCAGATCCTCCGTGATGTTCTGGCCAGCCCCGGCGATGACACCCTGCTGCTGATCCGCTGCTCCAGGCTGGATCGCCGTAAGGACTGGAACAGCGCCTGGGTGAAAGCCCTGGACGAAGTCGGTGCGGTGATCGAAGTCTGGCCGGTGGAAGGCGCCGGCCTGCGCAACTGGCTGCAGGACCGTCTGGCCAGCCGTGGACTGAGTGCCAGCGAAGACGCCCTCGCCCTGCTGATCGAACGCAGCGAAGGCAATTTGCTTGCCGCCGCCCAGGAAGTGGACAAGCTCACCCTGCTGGTAGAAGACGGCCAGGTGGGACCGGAAGACGTGCAACAGGCAGTGGGCGATTCCAGCCGCTACTCGCCCTTCGACCTTACCGAAGCCACCGCCCAGGGCAACGCCCAGCGAGTGTTGCACATCATTCAGACCCTGCGCGCCGAAGGCGTGGAGCCGCCGGTGTTGCTATGGGCCCTGAGCCGCGACATCCGCATCCTCGACGGCATGCTTAGCGGCGGCCCACCACCCCGCTTGCCACCCCAGCGGGTACGCGCCATGCAGGCCCAGGCCCAGCGCCTCAACCCGCAACATCTAAAAGCCGCCCAGGCCAGCGCCATCCGCGCCGACCAGTGCGTCAAGGGCATGGCCAAGGGCGATCCCTGGCAATACATCACCTCCCTGGCGCTGCGTCTTGCAGGGCATCCGCTACCGCGCAGCATGGAACGGTAAATACAGCTGCTAGCTACTAGCTTCGAGCTACAACGCGATGAAGGCCCTGTGCCTCATGAGTTGCCACAGGACTCCGCGCTGCCAGGCTGAGGGCCTATCTGTAGGAGTTCCTCTTGAGGGACGAACCGAGAGCGCAGCGAGGCAAGAGACACATGGGTTACTGCATTCTTTTCTGAAACCTGTCGAGCTCTGAGATTCCTGATCGCCCGGCAGGCGATTTCCGCGCAAGCGCGGTTCGCCATGCAAGCATAGGTTATTCGCTTCGCTCACCCTTCGGGCCGCACGGAACTACGTGCGTTACTCCGCTGCGTTCCGTTCCTACAGCGGCTTCGTAGAAATGCCGAGGTCTGAGGAACTTTCCACCCTTTCCCTATCTAACCAGCGTAGCTCGTAGCTCGTAGCTCGTAGCTCGTAGCTCGTAGCTCGTAGCTCGTAGCTCGTAGCTCGTAGCTCGTAGCTCGTAGCTCGTAGCTCGTAGCTCGTAGCTCGTAGCTCGCCGGCAATTTGGCACAAATTGCCATCACTCAATGGCATAATTCTGCTAGCCTGTCAGGCCTCAGCCATAACCAGCCAGAACAACAATGAGTGAACCCCGGGATACCTCCTCAATCAGTTTTACCGCCCTCTACACCGGCCACGTGTGGACCCGCGACGGCATCTCCGCGCCCTTCTTCCGCACCAAAGGCGGCGCCTTCTTGTATGGCGCCCTGGCTCCCTTTGAATACGTGGGCCGGCACATCGTCGGGGGTAACATCCGCACCTTTCTCCTGCAGCGTCACCACTTGATCGATCACCGGCTGCATCAACTGATCGACGACGGCGTTACCCAGGTGGTGGAAATTGCCTGCGGCCTGTCACCCCGGGGGCACCGTTTCTGCCAACAGTATCCGCAACTCACCTATATCGAAACCGACCTGCCGGACATGGCCCGGCGCAAGCAGCAACTGTTGAAAGAGCACGGCGTGCTGAGCGAGCGTCACCGCGTGCAGCCCATCAACATCTTCGCCGAAGACGGGGAACTCAGCCTGGATCATGTGCTGGCCCAGCTGGATCAGAGCAAACCCGTGGTAGTGATTACCGAAGGACTGGTGAATTACTTCCCGCTGGAGGTGATTTCCGACTTCTGGCGCAAACTGGCCAACGCCTTGAGCGCCTTCCCCCAAGGCTCTTACCTGACAGACAACTACCCGCTCTACAAGGGCATGCCCTTCTACCGCACCCTCAAGGTACTGGGCGGCATGCTGGGCACCGTATCCCGCAGCCAGGTCGGTTTTCACTTCCACTCCGACATGGAAGCCGTGGATCATTTCCATAGCCTTGGCTTTCACAGCCTGACCATCCACAACCCGACCGACTACTACGACCAGCTACCGATACCGAAGACGCGGGGCAATCCGATGGTAAGGATCATGGAAGGGACGGTGGAATCTAATTGATAGTTGAGAATGGATAATGGATAACTGCGCGATCAAGCGCAGGAATAACTCGAAAACAAAGAGGCCGCGGCCAAGCCATTGGACGCGGCCTCTTTCGTTCAGGGTAACCACGAGACTGGCTCGCGACGTTATCAATTATCCATTCTCAACTATCAATTGCTTCCCTTTCATCCATAAATCCGATGCACATTCCCTTCACTATCCTGGCGCAGGAAATATTCGCTGTTTTTCAGCAGTTCGGTGAAGCGCTCCGCCGCCTGGATGTTGCCATGCTTGAACAGGCAACGCAGGTAACCGGCATCGTCGTAATCGAATACCAGCAGTTCCAGTTTCAGCTCCGGACTCTCCATATAGAGCGTGCAGTCACGGGCGTGGTCGGCGATGGAGAAGCCCGGCTCGCTCAGTTTGATCAGGCAGCCGAAGAAGTTGATGTCCACCACCTGCACCGGCTTGTTGAAACGGAAACGGTCGCCCACCCGGGATTCGCTAGTGACGTGGCCGTGATTGTTGCATGGCACCAGACGCTCGGCACGGCGACGCTCGATACGGTTATACTCGCCCTTGCCGAAACGGCGGATACCCTGCACGGTGTCCAGTGACTCGCCGCGCAGGAAGGTAGAGAACAGATCCAGGGACACTTCCCGCTTTTCCAGCTGCGGCAAATGATCCGCTCCCTTGATCAGGGTGAACTGGGCATTAGGGCATTTTTCGGCGAAAGAGGCATTTTCCCAGGGCAGGGTAAAACTGTCGAACTCACCAGTGGTGACCAGGGTATCGCACTCTGGATAGCCCAGCAGACCTTCCACTGACAACAGCCGGCGGCCATTGATCTTGTAGCGCTCACGCTCGTTGTCGGATAGCCGCTTCATCTGCCGGTAGAACAGCTTGCGGGCGGTGGGCGTAATGCCGGTTTCCTTCATCTTGTCGTAGTTGACCAGATAGAGCACCACCGCCTGACTGAACTCATCCATGCGCCCCTGTTCCAGTACCCGCACGGATTCTTCCACCAACATGCGCCAGCTTTTGCGCGGCCGGGTGACAATACCTGCCACGATCAGCTTGTCGGTGGCCTCGGCATACTTGTATGCAAAGGTGCTGGCCACCGCAGAACCCAGCGACAGCCCCATGAGATGTACTTTTTTCAGGGCGGTCTGGCAGGTGAATTCGTAAAGCAGGTCGGCCAGATCCTCCATGCTGAGATCCGGCGCGATCTGGGTGTTATTGCCCAGAGACGGCAGATCCACCAGCACCACAGGGAAATCCTGATAGATTCGCTCGACGCAATATTTGTAGGAGGTAAAATTCTGGAAGGCGCCACCCACCACCAGCAACGGCGGCTTGTGGGCATTGTTCGGATGCGAAAACGCCAGGTAGTCAATGCGCCACGGGCCCACCCAGAGCTGAAGTGGGGCAGCCTTGATGGCGGAACGGGTATATTCCTGATAGCGAATGCCCATAAGTGTCTGGCTCCGTTCAATTTTTTCTTGTTGTATCGGCTGCTCCTACCCGGCAGGATGGAGCAGTCCGTTTTGCGCCACACAAACGGTACATTCGTACCACAAAATCAAGGGTTTAGGCCTTATTGTGTAGCAAAGGTTTTCAATTCTTCACCATTTGTGTGCAAGCGTAAAGAGCCGGTTGTCGTTATAATCCACCTCTTGACCACTTTCAGTTTTGAGAATTATGGATATCCAGCAATACATGCAACGTCTTGGCGAACAGGCCCGTACGGCCTCTCGCGCCATGGCCCGGGCCAGTTCCGGTGACAAGGACAAGGCCCTGGCCGCCATCGCCAGCGCCCTGCGCAGCCACCGCAGCGCGGTGCTGCAAGCCAACCAGCAGGATCTGGATAAAGGACGCGAAAGCGGCCTTGATGCCGCCCTGCTTGATCGCCTGGAACTGACACCGGCTCGTTTTGACGCCATGGTGGAAGGCCTGGAACAGATCATTGGTCTGGCCGATCCAGTGGGTGTAATCACCGACCTGGCCTATCGCCCGTCGGGTATTCAGGTAGGCAAAATGCGTGTGCCGCTGGGTGTCATCGGCATTATTTACGAATCCCGCCCCAATGTGACCATTGATGCGGCAGCCCTGTGCCTGAAATCCGGTAATGCGGCCATCCTGCGTGGCGGCTCTGAAGCCATCAACGCCAACCAGGCCATCGCCGAGTGCATCCGTGTGGGCCTGCGCGAAGCCGGGCTGCCAGATACCGCGGTACAGGTAGTGGAAACCACCGACCGGGCCGCAGTGGGCGAATTGATCACCCACCCCGAGTATGTGGACGTCATCGTCCCCCGAGGCGGCAAGGGCCTGATCGAGCGCATCAGCAATGAGGCGCGGGTACCGGTGATCAAGCATCTGGATGGCAATTGCCACACCTATATTGATGACCAGGCAGATATTACCAAGGCCATTAACGTGGCCTACAACGCCAAGACCCAGCGCTACGGCACCTGCAATACCACCGAAACGCTGCTGGTGGCCAACGCCATCGCCCAGCAGGTATTGCCCGAACTGGCCGCCAAATACCGTGACGCCGGTGTGGAGCTACGCGGTTGTGAGCAAGTGCGCAGCATTGTCGAGGGTATCCAGGAAGCCACCGAGGCCGACTGGGGCGAGGAATACCTGGCGCCGATACTGGCGGTGAAACTGGTCAAGGATCTGGATGAGGCGATTGACCATATCAACCGTTACAGCTCCGGCCACACCGAAGCCATCGTCACCGAAAACTACACCCGGGCGCGGCAGTTCCTCACCGAGGTGGATTCCAGCTCGGTGATGGTGAACGCCTCCACCCGTTTCGCAGACGGTTTCGAATACGGACTGGGTGCGGAAATCGGTATCTCCACGGACAAGATCCACGCCCGTGGACCGGTGGGACTGGAAGGCCTGACCAGCCAGAAGTGGGTGGTGCTGGGCGACGGCCACATCCGCCAGTAGTGCGCACCACTCACGACACCACACCATTGGTGCTGTTCGGCGGCACCTTCGACCCCGTCCACCGGGCCCACATCAGTGCGGCCCGGTCGGTGTCCCGGGTGCTCGGCGATGCCCCTGTGCATCTTCTCCCCAACGCGGTGCCGCCGCATCGCCCGCAACCCCTGGCCGGTGGCGAACAGCGTCTGGCCATGCTGGAACTGGCCTGCGCGGATTACCCCTGCCTGATTCCGGACGACTGGGAACTGAAACAATCCGGCCCCAGTTACAGCCTGCTGACCCTGCAACACTACCGAGAGCAGATCGGTAATCGCCCGCTGGTGTTCATGATCGGCGCCGACAGCTTTGCCAGCCTGCATCACTGGCACCGCTGGCAGGATTATGCGGACCTGTGCCACCTGGCAGTGGTGCCTCGCCCGGATAGCCCGCTGGCAACAGACAAGGTGCTGGCCACCTTCCCGGAAACGTCACCCGATAGCCTTATGCGCCACGCCAACGGTCTGCGCTTGATGCTGCAGGGGCCGTTTCTGGATGTGTCCGCCACCGCCATTCGTCAGGCGCTGGCAGAAAAAGGCGATTGCCCGGCCCTGGAGCCGGCAGTTGTTGCCCATATTCACCGCCACCATCTGTATAATGTGGCGAAATTACCTTCCCCCGAATCAGACACGAGGCCTCATGAGCGCTGACACCCCGCTACTGCAACTGGTTATTGATGCACTGGAAGAAGTCAAAGCCCAGAACATTACTCAACTGGACGTGCGTGAAATCACCAGTGTGGCCGACAACATGGTCATTGCCAGCGGCACCTCCAATCGCCACGTGAAAGCGCTGGCTGACAATGTATTGGAAACCGCAAAAGAAGCGGGTCACGAGCCTCTGGGCAGTGAAGGCCAGGACACCGGCGAGTGGATTCTGGTGGACCTGGGCGATGTCATCGTGCACCTGATGCTGCCCGCCACCCGCGAGTTCTATGACCTGGAACGCCTGTGGCGCAATCCTCAGCATCACCCGGACCGTGAAAGCAAAGAGTAATGCGTCTTTTCCTGCTGGCGGTGGGAACCCGCATGCCCGCCTGGGTCACCGAGGGCTTTGCCGAATACCAGAAACGCATGCCCCCGGACATGCGTCTCGAGCTGGAAGAAATCCCCCTGCCGAAACGGAGCAAGGGTGACACCGCCAGCCAGATTCGCAGCGAGGCCGACGCCATCCGCAAACGCCTGGAAAAGTACCCCGGCGCCAAAATCGTGGCACTGGAAGTGAACGGACGAGCGCTGGACACCCCCGCACTCAGCCGTAAACTGGGCGAGCTGAAAGATCTGGGCCAGGATCTGGTCCTGCTGGTAGGGGGGCCGGACGGCCTGTGTCCGCAATTATCCGCCGGCGCCCACGAGCGCTGGAGCCTGTCGACCCTGACCCTGCCCCACCCGCTGGTGCGGGTGCTGTTGGCAGAACAGCTATACCGGGGCTGGACGCTGCTCACCGGCCACCCCTATCATCGCTGACCTTCGCCCCCTGACACAGACGCCACCATGCGCCGACCGTTAACACTGAAAGATCACCACCACGAACAGCGTATCTTCAGCGTGCGTCTGGTCGTGGCTGTCTTTCTGGTGTTGCTGCTGACCCTGATCCTGGTCAGCCGGATGATCTGGTTGCAGGTGATCCAGCACAGCCGCTATACCACCCTCAGTGACAACAATCGGGTACAGACCCTGGCGGTATCACCACCGCGGGGGCTGATCACCGACCGGGACGGCGTGATTCTGGCCGAGAACCGGCCCGACTTTTCCCTGGAATTAATCATTGAGCAGGCCGGAGAGCTGGACCAGCTTATCGGCGAGCTGGGCAAGTTGATCGAGCTAGACGAGGGCGATTTGGAACGCTTCCAGAAACGCCGCCTGACAGCCCGTCGCCCCTGGGAACCGGTGCCATTGCGCGGTCGTCTCAGCGAAGAGGAAATCGCCCGGCTGGTCGTCAACCAGCATCGCCTGCCCGGCATCCGCATTTCCGCCGATCCGATCCGTCATTATCCCCATGGCATTCTGTTCTCCCACGTATTGGGCTATGTCAACCGGATCAACGCCCAGGACCTGGAGGCCATGACCCTGGACGAACAGCGCGACTACGCCGGCACTCACTTCTATGGCCGCTCCGGTATCGAGCGTTTCTACGAAGACCAGCTCCACGGCCAGGTCGGCTATCGCCAGGTGGAAACCAATGCCCGAGGACGCATTTTGCGGGTCCTCGAAGAACAACCCCCGGTGCCCGGCGAAGACCTGCGCCTGCGCCTGTCCATGCGCGTACAAAAGGCGGCCTACGATGCGCTGGGCGATCGGCGTGGCGCCGTGGTGGCTATCGACCCACGCGATGGCAGCGTACTGGCCTTTGTCAGCCGCCCCGGTTTTGATCCCAATCTGTTCGTCACCGGCATTTCCTACAAGGATTACTCCGCCTACCAAAGCGACCCTGACAATCCGCTGTTCAATCGCGCTCTGCAGGGCCGCTACCCACCCGGCTCCACTATCAAGCCGATGCTGGGCATTGCTGGCCTGGATGCCGGAGTCACCAACTGGCAACGCACCATCTCGGACCCCGGCTATTACCAGCTGGAAAACGATCCACACCGCTACCGGGACTGGAAACGCTGGGGCCATGGCCGCGTAGATCTGCACAAAGCGGTGGTTCAATCCTGCGACACTTATTTCTACGATATGGGGTTCAAGCTGGGCATCGCCCGCATGCATGAATATATGAGCCAGTTTTCCCTGGGGTCACCGACCGGCATCGACCTGTATAACGAATCCAGCGGCATCATGCCCTCCAAGCAATGGAAGCGCGCTTACCGCAACCGGCCCTGGTTCCATGGCGACACCATTAACGCCAGTATCGGCCAGGGTTTCGTGCTCACCACACCGTTGCAGCTGGCCACCGCCACCGCCATTACCGCCAGCCATGGCAAAAAGGTGGTGCCGTCCATTGCCGGAGAAAAACAATCGGTAGAACGCACCGGTATCACACTGAATGATGAAAGCAACTGGGAAAAAATGACCGATGCCATGGTCGCCGTAACGGGCCCCAGGGGTACCGCCAGGGTAATGGCCGTGGATGCCCAATATGCCATTGCCGCCAAATCCGGCACCGCCCAGGTATTCTCCGTGGGGCAGGATGAAACCTACAACGAGGACGAACTGGCCGAGCGAATGCTCGACCATGCCCTGATGGTCTCCTTCGGCCCTGCTGAGCAACCTGCCATCGCCGTGGGCGTATTGGTGGAAAACGGCCGCCACGGCGGCTCCACCGCCGGTCCCGTGGCCCGCCAGGTCATGGATGCCTGGCTGTTGAATGAAAACGGAGAACTGGAGGTCCCGCCGGTCTTTGAAGAACACCCCGCGCCTCCCGCAGAGGTCAGCCCATGAGTCAGCGAGAATATCTCCGTCAGATGCCAGGCCAGACCGGCGCCACCCTCTCACCGGGGCTGGCCATGCGCCTGCACCTGGACGCGCCACTGTTGGCTGGCCTGTTCGTGCTGATGCTGGGCGGGCTGGCGGTGCTGTACAGCGCCGGCGGCGAAAGCCTGGAAATGGTCATTCGCCAGTGCGTTCGTTTCAGCGCAGGGCTGACCGCCCTGTTCCTGCTGGCCCAGATTCCGCCGCGCAGTTACCGCTTCTGGGCTCCTTTCCTTTATTGCGGAGGGCTGGGCCTGCTGGTGCTGGTGTTGATTGCCGGCACGGAAGCCAAAGGCGCCCAGCGCTGGCTCAGTATTCCCGGCATTGGCCGCTTCCAGCCAGCAGAAGCCATGAAACTGGCGGTACCGGCGATGGTGGCCTGGTATTTCAGTGAGCGAACCCTGCCCCCAAAACTGCTGGATGTACTGGTTGCCCTGGCACTACTCGGCGTACCGGCTGCCCTGATCGGCATGCAACCGGATCTTGGCACCGCCATTCTGATTGCCGCCAGCGGGCTGGTGGTGCTGTTCATGGCCGGGCTCTCCTGGCGCCTCATTGCCGTGGCAGTGCTTCTGGTGGTGACCGCCGCACCGCTGATGTATTTCTTTGTCATGCACGATTACCAGCGCAACCGGGTCGATACCTTCCTCAACCCGGAGGCGGACCCGCGCGGAACCGGCTGGAACATCATCCAGTCAAAAACCGCCATTGGCTCGGGTGGCGTGGATGGCAAAGGCTGGCTGGACGGTACCCAATCGCGTCTGGACTTCCTGCCGGAATCCTCCACCGACTTTATCCTGGCAGTACTGAGCGAAGAATTCGGACTGGTCGGGGTCAGCTTTCTGCTGATGATCTACCTAGTCATTGTCGGGCGAGGCTTCTTTATCAGTTGGCAGGCACAGGAGACCTTTTCACGCCTGCTTGCCTCCAGCCTGACGATGACATTTTTTATTTATATTTTTGTGAATATCGGCATGGTGTCCGGACTCTTACCCGTGGTGGGGGTACCGTTACCCCTGATCAGCTATGGCGGCACCTCCATCGTTACCCTGCTGGCCAGCTTCGGCATGCTGATGTCGATTCATACCCATCGACGACTGATGAGTTACTAGAAGCGAGTTCCGCGCGGGAAGGAGCGAAGCGCAAAGCCGTCTTTTTAGGGTTTTCGTTCCTCCTAACTCACAACTCGCTTATCGCCCTTTGCATGCAGCCGGGCACAAAACCGCGACAACGTGGTCAATGGATATAATGAAAACAGGAGATCACCCTTTGCGTCGTTCCTACCAAGCTATTCTGGCCGCAGCACTGACCTTCACGTCCCTGCCGGCCCTGGCCGAGCATACCTGCCCAGAAAACAATGATTATCTGCAACGGGATCTGGCCAAGGCCATGATCCGCGAACTGGTTGCCGAAGGGGGCGATGAAGCGCGCATCCGCCAGGTGCTGGGCAGCGCCCAGTGCCAGCCCAAGATACTGGAATCCATCGCTCGCCCGGCAGAAAAGACCCATACCTGGGCTACCTACCAGAAAATATTTCTGCAGGAGAGCCGCGTGCAAAAGGCGGTGGAATTTTCCCTTGAGCACGCAGACACCCTGGCCCGGGCAGAACAGACCTACGGTGTCCCACGGGAAATCATCCTCGCTATCATCGGGGTGGAAACCCGCTACGGTCAGCACATGGGTACTTACCGGGTCGTCGACGCCCTGGCCACCCTGGGCTTTGACTATCCGCCCCGGGCCAGCTTCTTCCGAAAGCAGCTGAAAGCCCTGTTCGAGCTAGAACAGAAGGCCCATATCGATGCCGACGCCATTACCGGTTCCTATGCTGGCGCCATGGGTTACGGCCAGTTTATCCCCACCAGCTACCAGGCCTATGCGGTAGATTTCGACAACGACGGGATCACCGATCTGGTTAACAACCCGGTGGATGCCATTGGTTCGGTGGCCAACTATTTCCATGAACATCGCTGGCAGCCGGGTCAGCCCGTGGCCGCCCGCGCCCGGGTGGAAGGGAACGGCTATCAGCCACTGACGAAAAAAGGCTACAAGCCCTCCTTCACTCTGGACCGGGCTGGCCAGGCAGGTGTCACGGCAATCAGCTGTCAGGGTAGCGGCGTGACCAGCGAATACTGTTTTGATCTGCCGGGAGACACTCGCGTCGCCCTGCTGGATCTGGAGGGACTGCAGGGCACCGAGTTCTGGCTGGCCACTGATAATTTCTATGTGATTACCCGCTATAACCACAGTCGCCTGTATGCCATGGCCGTGCTACAACTGTCCCGAGACATCGCGGCAGCCCTGGAGAGCCCACAATGATGCGACTGGCTTGTGCCGTAGCCACCTGCGCCCTGCTCGGCGCCTGCGCCACCAGCCCCGGACCATCCTCGTCCGGGGAGCCGGTTAATAACGGTGCGCCAGGCTCGGACCGTTACAGCATGGCTCAGGACACGCCGCCCGAAGAACGCCGCGACATCTCGCAACTGCCAGAACCGGTGCCCAAGAACGAGCCACGCAGCCGTTACGGTAACCCGGACACCTACAGTGTCTGGGGCAAGACCTATCGGGTACTGCCCAGCGCAGAGGGTTACCAGGCTGAAGGCCAGGCCTCCTGGTACGGTCAGAAATTCCATGGCCACCGCACGTCCAGCGGTGAATCCTTCGACATGTACCGGTTCACCGCCGCCCATCGCAGCCTGCCTCTACCCACCTATGCCCGGGTTACCAACCTGGATAACGGCAAAAGCCTGGTGGTACGGGTCAACGATCGGGGCCCCTTCCATGAAGATCGCATCATCGATCTGTCCTGGGCCGCCGCCGTGCGGCTGGGTATAGAAGACGCCGGCACCGGCCGGGTCAGGGTGGAAACCATCAGTGCCACCCCGGCACCCAACACACCGGCCAGCAAGGTGCCCACCGCGGTCCGCGCCGCCGTGGACAGCCCGCCACCGAACGCCGCCAGTAATACCCGGCTGTTTCTGCAAGCGGGAGCCTTTCAGGATCGTGCTGCCGCCGAGCGGATGCAGCAGACCCTGCTTGAAGAGTTGGGGCTGGGCAGTGAAATTCGCTCGACCAACGCGCTACATCGGGTCTGGATCGGCCCCTATGCGGACGATCAGCAGCGCCAGCAGGTCCGCCAGAGCATGGCCGACGCGGGTTTCGAGCGGCCTGTGCCGGTCACGCCCTGAGCGGTTTGCGCAAACTAAGCCATTCCTCCGGTTAACAGCTCGGTTGCGCTCCTCTAGAATGCAGCCATCCCGTGATGTCAGGGGGACTTTTTGCCCTTATCTCTGTCTAAGACGCTCAGGGCTTCCCCCTCGACTCACAAATCCCTGAATTTTCAGGCCGACAAGGACACAACAGGCAGGAAATCCATGCGCCCCCAGTCGTTTCGCTCCACCTTCTTTATCGTATTTGCCATCATCGGCACTCTGATTTCCGTGCAGGCCCAGGCAAACACCGTGCCTCGCGCCCCGCAGATTGATGCCCGTGGCTATCTGCTGATGGATGCCGCCAGTGGCAACATCATCGTCGAGCACAATGCCGACCAGCGCCTGCCCCCGGCCAGTCTGACCAAGATGATGACCGCCTATATCGCCGAGGCTGAACTGCAGAAAGGCAACATTTCCGAACAGGATATGGCGCCGATCAGCGTGCAGGCCTGGAAAATGGGCGGCTCGCGGATGTTTGTCCGCGAAGGCACCCGGGTGTCCGTGGGAGAACTGCTGCGCGGCATCATTATCCAGTCCGGCAACGATGCCAGCGTGGCCATGGCGGAGTTTATCGCAGGCTCAGAGGATGCCTTCGCCGACCTGATGAACCAGCACGCCCGTCGCCTGGGTATGAATGACAGCCACTTCGTCAATTCCACCGGCTGGCCCGCCGAGAACCATTACACCACCGCCCGCGACATGGCCCTGCTGGCCCGTGCCATTACTCGCGACTTTCCCGAACACTACGACATCTACGCGGAAAAGGAATATACCTACAACGGGATCACCCAGCAGAACCGTAACCTGCTGCTATGGCGTGACCCCAGTGTGGACGGCCTGAAAACCGGCCATACCGAGGAAGCCGGTTATTGCCTGGTGTCTTCCGCCAAGAAAGACGGCATGCGTCTGATTACCGTGGTCATGGGCACCGACTCCGAATCCGCCCGCGCACGGGAATCCCAGAAACTGCTCACCTACGGTTTCCGCTTCTTTGAGACCTACAAGGCCTACAGTGCCGGAGACATCCTCGACACCGTGGATGTCTGGATGGGCGAGAGCAAAAAGCTGCGCCTGGGCCTGGCCGAAGACCTGGTTCTGACCATTCCCCGTGACAGCCATGAAAGTCTGAAAGCGGAAATCACCGTGAACCCGCAACTGAAAGCCCCCATCGCGCAAGGTCAGCAATACGGCACCGTAACGGTACGCCAGAACAATGATGTACTGATGGAGAAGCCGCTGGTGGCCCTGGAGAACATTGAAGAAGCCGGTATCTTTACCAAGCTCTGGCATCATGTTCTGCTGTTCTTCAAGGGATTGTTTTAAGCACGCCTGACGCTCGACGCCTGACACCCCGCTGGCGGCGTCGGGCGTCAGACTCGTCCAAGGAAACGACATGTCCCAGGTCTATCTCAATGGCGCTTTCATGGCCCTGGAAGAGGCACGGATCTCCCCAATGGATCGGGGCTTTCTGTTTGCGGACGGCATTTACGAAGTGGTCCCGGCCTACAACAGTGTGCTGTTCCGTTTTGACGAACACCTGGAACGCCTGGAACGCTCCTTGCGGGAAGTGGAAATCCGCAATCCCCACGACCGTCAACAATGGCAGGTTCTGTGCGAGGAACTGATTGGACGCAATGGCGGCGGCAACCTGTCGGTGTATCTACAGATCACTCGGGGCGTCGCGACGAAACGGGATCATGCCTTTCCCGAACCACCGGTTGCCCCTACGGTTTTCATGATGACCAGCCCCATTGCCGTGCCAGCCGCCGACAGCCCGGACACCGCCAGCGGGGGCAAGGCCATCACCCGGGATGACACCCGCTGGGCCCGCTGCGATATCAAGTCCATCTCGCTTCTGCCCAACAGCCTGCTACGTCAACAGGCCGTGTCGGCCGGCGCCATGGAAGCCATACTGCTGCAAGACGGTTTCGTCACCGAAGGCTCCGCCAGCAATGTCTTCATCGTGCACGACGGCGTGATCGTCACCCCGCCAAAAAATCATGCCATCCTGGGCGGCATCACCCGCGACCTGATAGTAGAATTATGTGGGCAACATGGCCTGCCCTTCGCGGAAAGGGAAATCACCGAGGCAGAACTGCGTCAGGCCGATGAGATCTGGATTACCAGCTCCACCCGGGAAGTGGTCCCGATCACACAACTGAACGAGGCGGCGGTTGGCGACGGCAAACCTGGCGCCATGTGGAAAACAGTGGCCCGCCACTATGTGGATTTCAAACGCCGCCTGTGCGGCCTGGAGCAGGAGTAACCAATGGCGATTCAGGAACATCTCTGGGAATTTCCCCACGACATGCAGCTCAAGGTCATGGGCCTGGCGGACTCACCGCTGGAAACCGTAGTAATCGAGATTCTCGAGATTCATCTGGAGGATTTCGACGCCGACAAACATCTGGCGAGCAAGCCCAGCAGTAAAGGCAATTTTGTCTCCATCACCGCCCAGGTGACCATGCGCAACCGTGAACAGGTGGAGGCAATCTATAAAGCACTCAATGAGTGCCCCCATGTAAAGATGAGCCTCTGATTCCGGCAAACGTTGCCAAGACCGAAAAGAGCGAGAGCCAGCCATGTGGACCTTATCTGTCACCCGCTGTTCACTTCTCGCTCCTTTTCACCCGTGACTCTCCCTCGTCCTCATTACACAAATTAACCCTCGGTCACAGCCCGACACGCAAGCCTCACCAAGCCACCATTGGTTTGGCATCTGCGTGCCCGTATCGTGATTCTTATAAGAAGAACGTAACGGGATCACAAAAATGAAAATGCTGACCTTGCTGTGCTTGTGCAGTTGCTTGCTTATTTTGGTCGCAGCTGATCTACCGAGCCACACCTCCCAGGTTGTCCATACCTCCACCACGCCCAATTCTGCGGACATTATTCCGGCCATGCCGCGCAGCCCGCATATCCAGCAAAGCGTGCATGGCACCCCCGTTCATTTCGACGCCTTTGAAACCATCAAACTCCGCGAGCAGGACCAGGACGGTATCGAGTTCGGCATCAGCGTTCAGGAACTGAATCTGCATCTGGTAAACCAGAGGACAGGGAATCGCCTGATATAGGCTAGTTATTCTGGTTCGATCGTTGTTACCCCGTAAGGGGTCTGCCTTAAGCCCGGCCTTGCCGGGCTTTTTTTATGTTAGCTGCAAGCGACAAGCTGCAACGCGAAGAAGTTCCTGTGCCTCATATTCCCACAGACTCCGGGCTGCCTGGCTGAGGGCCTATCTGTAGGAGTTCCTCTTGAGGGACGAACCGAGCGTAGCGAGGCGACAAAGACACGGGTTACTACATTCTTTTCTGAAACCCGTAGAGCTCTGAGATTCCTGATCGCTCTACGAGCGATATCCGCGCAAGCGCGGTTCGCGGCTCATACCCGCAGGGCACAGAGAGCTCCGCTCCTACAGTGGCTTCGTAGAAATGACGAAGCACGAGGAACTTTCCGGACCCTCCCAATCCAATGAGCGTAGCTTGTAGCTTGTAGCTTGTAGCTTGTAGCTTGTAGCTTGTAGCTTGTAGCTTGTAGCTTGTAGCTTGTAGCTTGTAGCTTGTAGCTTGTAGCTTGTAGCTTGTAGCTTGTAGCTTGTAGCTTGTAGCTGCCTTTATACTCCTCCCATGAACGACGCCTTGATTCGCTATTTCCCCCGGGTGGATTACACCCCCTGCTGGCAGGCCATGCGCACGCTGACCGATGGCCGTACCGTCGACACTGCTGACGAACTCTGGGTGCTGGAACACCCTCCGGTGTTCACCCTGGGCCAGGCCGGCAAGCCGGAGCATGTGCTCAATGCCGGGGAGATCCCGGTGGTCAACAGCGACCGTGGCGGACAGGTGACCTACCATGGCCCCGGGCAGACGGTGATCTACCTGATGCTGGACATCAAACGCCTGGGGCTCGGTAGTCGCGGGCTGGTCAGCGCCATCGAACTGGGCATCATCGATTTTCTGGACAGCCACGGCATCGACGCCGCGAACCGGAACGATGCACCCGGTGTCTACGTAAACGGTGCCAAGATCGCCTCTCTGGGACTGCGCATCCGTCGGGGAGCCAGCTACCATGGCCTGGCCATCAACCGGGACATGGACCTGTCACCCTGGCAGCGTATCAACCCCTGCGGCCATGTGGGCCAACCCATGACCACCCTCAGCGAGCAAGGCGTGGTGCTGGATCGCCACACCATGGAGCAGCAACTGGTGACGTTATTAGCCAAACGTCTGGGCCTGATGCCACGGACAGCGCCCGCGCCCGACTGGTACAATGACATCTCCGAATTTCCGCCGGCCCAACACAGCCCGGCACCCTGACAGTAACGGACACCCCATGAGCGAGCAGGCACAGGCCAAGCGCAAGGTTCAGATCGGCGACAAGCTGCGTGGCGCAGACAAGGTACGCACCATTCCCATGGTCAACGAAGAGACCGGCTACCAGCGTAAACCGGACTGGATTCGCGTACGCGTTCCCGCCAACGGCGAAATCCAGCGCATCAAGTCGATGCTGCGCGAGCAGAAGCTGCATACGGTCTGCGAGGAAGCCGCCTGCCCCAACCTGCCAGAGTGTTTCGGTGGCGGCACCGCCACCTTCATGATCATGGGTGACATCTGCACCCGTCGCTGCGCGTTCTGTGATGTGGGCTTCGGCCGCCCCAACACGCTGGACCCGGAAGAGCCGCTGCACCTGGCAGAATCCGTGGACAACCTGGGCCTCAAGTATGTGGTGATCACCTCCGTAGACCGGGATGATCTGGCCGACGGTGGCGCCGAGCACTTTGCCGAATGCATTCGCCAGGTTCGCTCCCGCACCCCGCAGACCAAGATCGAAATCCTCACCCCGGATTTCCGTCCCTGCCTGGATACCGCGGTGGATATTCTGGTGGAAACAGCCCCGGATGTGTTCAACCACAACATTGAGACCGTCCCCGAGCTGTACAAACACATTCGCCCCGGCGCCCGCTATCAACACTCGCTGGACCTGCTGCAACGCTACAAGGCCCGCCGTCCGGACGTGAGCACCAAGAGCGGCATCATGGTGGGCCTGGGCGAGACCTACGAGCAGGTCATCAACACCATCAAGGACCTGCGTGCCCACGATGTGGACATGCTGACCATCGGCCAGTACCTGCAGCCCAGCAAACACCATGCCCCGGTGGACCGTTTTGTCCACCCGGACGAATTCCGCGACTACGCCCGTGTCGCCAACGAGCTGGGTTTTCGCTCCGTGGCATCCGGCCCCATGGTGCGCAGCTCCTACCATGCGGACCTGCAACACAAGGGTATTGATGTCGGCATGCATAAACCCGACTGATCTCTCACCATCATGAGTACGCAACCGGCGATGAAATTTACATTTCATCGCCACTCCCCCCGCTGACCCGGCACCGGCTTTGGTTTAGTCTAGGCCCAGTCGAGTTGTTCTACTTTCTGCCATTCCGTGGCCAGGTCCGCTAATGTCTCACCCAGTTCCCTTCAGGGCGCGCTTTTTCCAGTTATTCCCCGCCCTGTCATGCCTCGTCCTGCTTGGCGCCGTGGCCGCCACACCGGTCCATGCCGGTGCCCCTACGCCCTTGCTGGCACCGGTACTGGAGGCCGCCAGAAACCTGAAACTGGCAGACGAGCATCTGGCAGTCACCGCCATCCCCTTGAACGGCCCCGGGGACGCCCGCTTCCTGAATGCGGATATGCCCTTCAATCCCGGCTCGATCATGAAGGTAGTGACCACCTATGCGGCGCTAGAACTGCTTGGCCCTACCTACCAGTGGCATACCCGCCTGTACACAGATGGCACGATCAGTGACAGCACCTTGCACGGCAACCTCTACTTTGTTGGCAGTGGCGACCCGAAACTGACTGAAGAGCGTCTCTGGCTGCTGATGCGCGAGTTGCGCGCCATGGGCATCGCCCATATCCAGGGTGACCTGGTACTGGATGCCAGCGCCTTCAATCTACCCAACGGCATCCCCGATTTCGATGACGATGGCGACAACCCCAACGCCCCCTTTCTGGTTAAGCCCCATGCCCTGCTCACCAACCTGAACGTATTGCGCATTCGTACTCGCGCTGATGCAAGGGGCATTCATACCTGGACCGAGCCCACCCTCAACGGCGTGGAGATCGATAACCGTATGGTCTTCAAAGACTATGGTCACTGCCCACGACGCTACCAGTTCGACTACGAGCCGACGCTGACCGATAGTGGCCATACCCGCATCACGCTCACTGGCGTCTTGCCCAAGGGCTGCTCCACCAGCAGCTACCTGTCGGTGATGGAGCAGGGTGACTACACCGGCGCCCTGCTCACCGGCCTCTGGCAGCAACTGGGCGGCACCCTCACCGGCCAGATCCGCCAGGGCCTGCGGCCCCGTGATGTCGATACCGAGCTGCTGGCCACCACCTCCTCGCGGGATCTGGTGACGATGGTTCGCGACATCAACAAGTGGAGCAATAACGTGATGGTGCGCCAGTTGTTCCTCAGCCTGGGCGCCAAATACCGTCAACCCGGCGATCGGGACGACCTGGCCGCAGCGGAAAGAACCATCCGGGAATGGCTGGAAACCAAGGGCATACTGAGCCAGGGTATCGTTTTCGAAAACGGTTCCGGGCTGTCCCGGATAGAGCGCATTTCCGCACGACAGATGGCCAGTCTGTTGCAGCAAGCCTGGGAAAGCCGCTTCGCCGCCGAGCTGATTGCGTCCTTGCCGCTGGTGGCCATGGATGGCACCATGCGCCGCCGGCTGGGCAAAGCGGGGATGGCCGGCATGGGCCATATCAAAACCGGATCGCTCAGGGATGTTCGCTCCATTGCCGGCTTCACCCGTGACGAAAACAACACCACCTGGGCGGTGGTGGCCATGGTCAACCACAGCCAGGCCTGGCGCACGGAAACCATCCTCGACTCGGTGATCGAACAGGTGCATCTGGCAGCACGCCCACCCAGTATCGATACGGCCGGACACTGACGCCTGACGCCTGACGCCTGACGCCTGACGCCTGACGCCTGACGCAAATCAGTGTCAAGGCGTCTTTTGCCGTCAAGCTTACTTCCTGCTGTCTTTGCCCTGTGTCGACCCCCTGGCGTCAGGCATTCCTGTCACACCAAGTCTGCTATGCTGCCCGGCAACATCGTATTTGCGAGGCAGCCCATGATTACCCTTCACCACCTGGAAAATTCCCGCTCCCTGCGTATCGTCTGGCTACTCGAAGAACTGGGGCTGGACTACGAGATTCGCCACTACGCCCGCGACAGCAAAACCATGCTGGCTCCGCCGGAACTCAAACAAGTGCACCCACTGGGTAAATCCCCGGTAATCACCGACGGTGACATCACCGTGCCTGAGTCCGGCGCCATCATCGAATATCTGATACAGCGATACGGCAACGACAGCTGGAAAATCAGCGCCGACGACCCACGCTGGGTGCAGGAACGCTACTGGCTACACTACGCAGAAGGCTCGCTGATGCCCCTGCTGGTGATGAAGCTGGTATTCAGCCGGATTCCCAAATCACCCATGCCCTTTATCGCCCGCCCGGTTGCCAAGGGCATCAGCGGCAAGGTCATCGGCACCTTCATCGACCCGCAACTGGAAAACCAGCTTGCCGTTATCGAAGCACACCTGGGCACCCACAGCTGGTTTACCGGTGACACCCCCAGCGCAGCGGATATCATCATGAGCTTCCCACTGCAGGCGGCCTCCGCCCGCGCAGACCTGAGTCAACTACCCGCCATCCAGCGTTTTCTGCAACAGATGGAGGCGCGCCCGGCCTACCAGCGGGCCGTGGAACGGGCGGGCCCGCTGACGCCCATGCGTTAACAGGCACCATGACACCGGAACAACGCATCCTTGCCAGCTGGCATGACAATGCCATGCCCTGGATACGCCTGATACAGGAACAGGGCATTGCCAGCCGCCGCACCAGCGACCCGGCCATTGAACGGGCCATCATCGCCCGGCAGGCAGGCCGGGTTCTGGATGTGGGTTGCGGCGAAGGCTGGCTTTGCCGCCGCCTGGCTGCCCGGGGCATTCACACCACCGGCATCGATGCCATCCCCTCCCTGGTGGACAGCGCCCGCCAGCAGCATCCGGAGGGGGATTACCGTTGCCTGTCATTCAGCGAACTGGACACCGACCTCGCCGAGTCCTTCGATCTGGCCGTCTGCAATTTCTCCCTGTTTGGCGAGCAATCCGTGGAGCAGTTGCTCGCCACCCTGCAGACACGACTGACCCCCAGCGGGATGCTGCTGGTGCAAACCCTGCATCCGTTGATGGCCTGTGACGGGGATTACCGGAGTGGCTGGCGGGAAACCCGCTGGCCGAGTTCCGGGAGCGATTTCGGTGCAGCCCCACCCTGGTATTTTCGTAACCTGGAAAACTGGCTCGCCCTGTTTCAACGTCTGGGCTACCAGGTCAGCCTGGAAGAGCCTCTGGACCCGCAACAAAAGCTGCCGGTATCGGTGATCTTTCACGCTGTCGCCGGCCACCGATAACAGTAAACCAACAACTGATAACAAAGTGTTGCTGGTTGAAACCCGTATCCAGCCCTAGCCTGTTCGCACAACAAAAACAGGGTGGATGAGACATGATTCTTCTTTATTTCCTGATCGTGTTTGTTTTCTTTCTTTCCATCATGCAGTGGGTTTTTCGTCGCATCGACGCCCGCCACAGTCTCTCCACAGTGACTACTGCGGAAAGCTTCCTGTCTACAGAACAACGCGCAAACACACGATAGAATCATCAAAAACTGTTAAAACGGCGAACCAAACACAAAATATTTATTCTAAGCAGTATCTTTACAGGAGCTGTCAGGGAGTAAACGACATGAAAACCTATCTCGCCGCCGCCGTATTGGGCAGTGCCATCCTCGTTACCGGCTGCCAGAGCCAGCAACCGGAAGAACCCATTAATCCTACTGCCCAGAAAATCACCTACAGCGGCATGCTGCCCTGCGCAGACTGCTCAGGTATCCGCACCACTCTGACGCTGTACCGGGATCAGTACGACAATCCCTCCCGCTTTGAGCTGCGCGAAGAATACCTGAGCGGATCCAAGGTGGAGCTGAGCGCTTCCGAACGAGGCAGCTGGGAGTCCGAAAAGCGTCTGCAAGGCAACATGGAATACGACGTCTACACGATCAATCCTGACGACCCGGATGCCGATCGCCAGTACATCAAGGATGCCGTCAACGCTATTGAGCAACTGGATCAGAGCGGTAATCGCATCGAATCCAACATGAACTATCGCTTGCTGCTCAAGTAAGCCTGTGAGGGCGCTTCGGCGCCCTCTGCATTTCATGATTCTCCCAAAACGGCTACTACAACTCTGCCGCCCCAAAACCTCCCTCTATGCCCTTGCCAGCAGCTAATTACCCTTACCCCCAGTAACGAAAACTCACTATTCCCTGGTACGTCAGGCCATTACCGTGAATAGACTGCAAATAGGAATGACTTGCATTAAGGCGCCTATGAACCTATCATTGCGAACCGAATTCGGGCCTTCGCGCTGAGGGCCACAAGTCTGTGTTTCCCGGTTCCTTTCTCAGTCACCGAGATGCCACAACCGCGTGCCAGACTCTACGCACGCTTTTTGTATTAATGACCGGGCCTTCAATAGATTCGCCCGCAGCAGGAGTGTTTCCATGCCCCCGATTTCCCTGCACCTGCCCGACTGGTTTGTCAGCGGTGGCGCCACCATGTGGGTCCTCGCCTTCATGTCCGTGATTGCCCTGGCCACCCTGATCTCCAAGATCCTGCAGTTCGCCCGCGTTCGCCCGGGCAGCGCTCGCCAGGCAGACCGCCTGCTGGACGCCCTGGCCAAGGGTCAGCAGCCCGGCAAACCCGGCAAACTGACCAGCCCCATCGACCAGGTGGTATGGCAATGCTGGCAGAACAGCAAGCTGGAAGAAGCCGCCTGGCAAGAAGAAAGCCTGCGCCTGGCTCGCAGCTCTCTGGACAACCTGCGCGGCGGCCTGCGCATCCTCGAAGTGATCAGCGCCGTAGCGCCCCTGCTCGGCCTGCTGGGTACCGTATTCGGCATGATCGGCGCCTTCCAGGCCCTGGAAACCGCCGGCTCCCAGGTCGACCCCTCCATCCTCTCTGGCGGTATCTGGGAAGCCCTGCTGACCACCGCTGCCGGCCTGACCGTGGCCATTCCCACCCTGGCCGCCTTCCACTGGGCGGATCGCAGTCTGGAGCTGTGCCGGGAAAAGATGCAGGACCGTCTGTCCCGACTGAAAGTCCTGCGCAACAACCACGCGGAATCCGAACCCCTGGAAGAGGACCGCGACCAATCGGTGGCGCATGCATATTGAACCGGAGCGTCACCGCACACCCTTCATAAGCCTGACGCCACTGATTGATGTAGTATTTATTCTGTTGGTGTTCTTTATGCTGGCCACCCGCTTCGGGCAGTTCTACGACCTGCCCGTCAACGTGCAGCCCGCAGACAGCATCAACAAACCCGATGACAAGTGGCTGGTTATCGAAGTGGAAGCCGACGGTGACCTGAACCTGAACGGTGTCAGCTTTACCCCTGATGCGGTAGCCGATCGACTCGACACCCAGAAGAGCAAGGTGTGGGTCACGGTCAGCGCCGATGCCACCCTGCAGCAGGCCCTTGCCGCCGTGGACGCCATCAAGGCCGCCGGCGTCAAGGATGTACAACTGGAGCTGTTGCCGTGATGATCATGGAAACCTCTTCCCGTCGCCCGCCGCTGGAACCGGTGTTACCGCTGATCAATGTGGTGTTTCTGCTGTTGATCTTCTTCATGCTGGCCGGCCAGCTGGCCAAAAGCCCCTCCGTGTCCGTGGATACCCCACTGAGCCAGAGCGCCAATGGCCCCGAAGCCCGTGACAAGCTACTGCTGGTGTTGCAGCAGGATGGTCAGTGGTTTGCCGAGGACAACGATACCGCGCTCACTGAAGCGACACTGCAAGACTATCTGAGCGAACGCCCGGAAGGTGGGGAAGTGCGCCTGTTGGCGGACGCCGGTGTCACCATGACCACCCTGCGCGAGCGTCTGGAAATCCTGCAAGGCCTGGGCGTGGAACAGGTACGCCTGGTGACCCGCAACGACGGGGGTGACCAATGACATCCCGTACCCTGTTTGCCTGGGTCGCCTCTGCCCTGATTCATGCCAGCGTACTGGTCACCGTAGGTGCACTGACCCTGGCCGGCGGACGCCCGAGCAAACCCGGCGTCACCGAAATGGTAGTGAACCTGTCTGCGCCGCCAGCGGAAAAGCCTGCTGCGCCGCCCGCACCGGCGAAACCGGAACCGGCCCCGAAACCCGAGCCGAAACCCAAGCCCAAGGTAAAGCCAAAACCGAAACCGGTGGCGAAACCCAAACCGGAGCCGAAACCGGAACCCGAGCCTGAGCCTGAGCCTGTAGTGGCCAAGAGTGACGTCGTAGAGGAACAGGACACCCAGGAAGACGCCGAGAGTGAGCAGGCCGCTGCCAGCCAGACGCAGCAAGTGGGCGCCAAGGGCATGGCCGGAGACCCGGGCGAAGGGGTGCATCAATCCGGAGACACGGAAAACGCCCTGAACAAGTACCTGGCCAAGGTGCGCGACACCATCGACTACAACAAGCAGTATCCGCACCGCGCCCGCATGCGTCGCCAGGAGGGCACCGTAAAAGTGTCGTTCTGGATCAACGCTGCCGGGCGGGCGGAAAAAGTGGCAGTGGTAGAAAGCTCTGGCAGCCGTATCCTGGATCGGGCGACCCAGGAGCTTGTCTCCCGTTTGCGCTTTGATGCCCCACCGAAGGATCTGGACAGCATCCCGGTGGAAATCCTCGCCCCGGTGGATTACGACCTCAGCAACAGTTGATCCCTGCTCTGCCAGTCTTTATGTTCGACCTGACCCGCTAATTTCCACATGGGCTCAGGTTGAATGTATGGCGGGTACTTGCCTGTCCCATCCCTGCAACAAGGATGCCCTCCCCATGAGCGCTCTGACCCTCGCCTTATTGCTGAGTCTGGCCGCTGGCCTGAGCATGGCCGCCGGCGCCCTTATCGGCGTCAAACAACACATCGCACGGGGCTGGCTGGAGCAGGAAGTCCGCCATACGGTTATCGCCTTCGGCGGCGGCGCCCTGCTGGCTGCGGTAGCGCTGGTGCTGGTGCCGGAAGGCGCCCAGCACCATACCCCCTTGTCCGCCACCCTGCTGTTTGTGGGCGGCGGCATTGCCTTCATGGTGGTGGATCGGGCCCTGGCCGCCCATGGCGGCGCCATGTCCCAGCTGCTGGCCATGCTGCTGGACTTTGTTCCTGAAGCCATCGCCCTGGGGGCAGCACTGGCGGTGGGTGGCGGCCAGGCCTACCTGCTGGCATTCCTGATCGGCATGCAGAACCTGCCAGAAGGCTTTAACGCCTACCGGGAAATCCGCAACAGCAAAGGCAACACCCTGTCCTCCACCAAAATCATCCTGGCGTTCGCCACCCTGGCCCTGCTCGGCCCGGCCAGCGCCGCCCTCGGCTTTCTGGTACTGGTGAACAATCCCCTGATTCTGGGCGGTATCATGCTGTTTGCCAGCGGCGGCATTCTCTACCTGGTGTTCCAGGACATCGCCCCACAGGTGCCTCTGAAAAAACACTGGGCTCCCGCCCAGGGAGCGGTAGCTGGTTTTGCGTTGGGGTTGGTGGGGCACCTTCTGGTGCATTGAAACGAAGCCCCGTAGGAGCGCCGCTTGAGGCGCGAACCGAGCGACAGCGAGGCAGCAGTAACAAGCCCTATCCGCTATTCGATCAGAAGCCTGTCAGACCCTGATAAACCTGATCGCCCGGCGGGCGATTTCCTTGCTTCGCAAGGTTCGCGCCTCAAGCGGCGCTCCTACGGGGCTTCGTAGAAATGAAAGCGAGTAGCTGCTTGTGTGGCTTTGTAGAGTGAGGAACTCATTCCCCCCAGCGCTTCACCAGCGTCTGTTCTACCCCCAGATGATCCAGTAACCGGGCGACAATGAAGTCCACCAGGTCCCCTACCGTCTGCGGCTGGTGATAGAAGCCCGGCGCCGCCGGCATGATGGTGACGCCCAGGCGAGACAGCTTGAGCATGTTTTCCAGATGGAGGGGAGAGAACGGCGCTTCCCGGGGCACCAGAATCAGCTTGCGGCCTTCCTTGATGGCCACGTCCGCCGCCCGTTCGATCAGATTGTCACTGGCGCCACAAGCGATGGAGGACAGGGTGCCGGTGGAGCACGGACACACCACCATGGCGGCAGGCGCACCACTGCCGGAGGCCACTGGAGAGGTCCACTGCTCCAGCCCGCACACCACCAAGGTGCCGCGATCGGTCTGCACCCAGTCGCGCAGGGCCTGTTCAGCCTTACCGGTGCCGGCTGGTAGCTTCAACTCGGTTTCCATGCCGATCACCACCCGCGCCGCCTTGGACAGAATCACGAACACTTCGCAATCCGCTTGCAGCAGGCACTGCAACAGGCGCAATCCATAGGGCGCTCCTGAGGCGCCGGTAAAAGCCAGGGTTATTCGTTTGCTCATACACCCATTCCTACACCACGGGCCATCAACGCCGCGAGAATTGGCATCAGTACCACCAGGTGGAGTTCAGCGACCAACACACCGCGCAGATTGCGTTGCAGCGTGGCATCAATCTCGGGAACATGTCCGGCCTTAACGGTTTTCCGCCAGCCCAACAGGACCTTAGTGGGATACAGACTCAACAGCGCGATCAGAATAAACAGGGTTACCTTGCCATGAAACCAGGGGCTGGAGAGGTAAAAATCCCAGCCCTTTTCCGTCCACCCGGCCCGCGCAATACCACTCACCAGCACAGCCAGCGCCGAGAGACCATAGCCGATATCCAGCCACAGAAGAGTACGAATATTGCGTTCGTTGATGCCGGTTCGCCACAACAGGAGTTCCCCGTATAGAAAACCAAACAGCATCAGAATGCCGAGGTAATGCACCGATGCCCAAAATACGGACCAGAACATGACAACCTCCCGTGTTGATTCACGCCGAACACCAAGCTAACCGTAAAGCCGGCCACCGTTGGAGCTTTGCTTGCAAAGCGAAAGGCCCGGCCCCTGAGAGAATTCGCCTTGCGAGCAAGGCTCCAACGAACCCTCAGGAATCACATGCGGTAAGGGGCTTATGCTTGCAGCGCATCCAGCAATTTCTGATGAATGCCGCCAAAGCCACCGTTACTCATCACCACCACGCTCAGTGGTTTGCCTTTGCGTGCCACCACCCGGGCAATGATGTCGTCAATGTCATTGCTCACCGATGCCGGTACCGGCGATTCGCTAACCACCGGGTCGAGAGACCAGTCCAGCCCCGGCGGCTGATACCAGATTACCTCATCCGCCGCCCCGGTGCTGGCCGCCAGCGCTTCCTTGTGGCTGCCCATGCGCATGGTGTTGGAACGGGGCTCGATCACCGCGAGAATCTTCCCGTCTCCCACCTTGCGGCGCAGGCCATCCAGGGTGGTGGCAATGGCCGTGGGGTGATGGGCAAAGTCGTCGTACACTCGCACACCATCCACTTCCCCACGCAATTCCATACGCCGTTTCACGCCCAGGAATTCGCACAGGGCGGCAGCACCATCCGCCAGGGTGACTCCCACATGGCGGGCCGCCAGCAATGCAGCCATGCCATTGTTCACACTGTGCTGGCCGGTCTGGTCCCAACGTACCTGGGCCACCGGTTCACCATTTTCCAGAACGGTAAAGACGGACCCGTCCGCGTTATCCAGGCGATAACCCAGGGTCTCGTTTTCGCCGAAGCGTTCAATCTCGCTCCAGCAGCCTTTCTCCAGCGTCTCTTCCAGGGCCGTTTCACCGTGCGGAAGAATCAGCCGCCCGGTGGCGGGCACGGTACGAATCAAGTGATGGAACTGGGTCTGGATAGCGGCCAGGTCGGCGAAGATATCCGCGTGATCGAATTCCAGATTATTGAGAATGACGGTGCGCGGTCGGTAATGAACAAACTTGCTGCGCTTGTCGAAGAAGGCGGTGTCGTATTCGTCCGCTTCCACCACAAAAAACGGTGTCTCACCGAGGCGGGCAGACACCCCAAAATTGCCGGGCACACCACCAATCAGGTAGCCGGGGTTGAGCCCGGCGTGCTCCAGAATCCACGCCAGCATGGAGCTGGTGGTGGTCTTGCCGTGGGTGCCGGCCACCGCCAGCACCCAACGACCGGGCAAAATCACATCCTCCAGCAGCTGGGCGCCGGAGGTATAGGGCAAGCCCCGATCCAGCACGGCTTCCACGGCTGGATTGCCTCGGCTCAGGGCATTGCCGACCACCACCAGATCCGGCGCCGGTTCCAGCTGCGCCGGATCATAACCCTGGGTCAGTTCGATGCCCGCCGCTTCCAGCTGGTCACTCATGGGCGGATAGACGTTTTGGTCACTACCGGTAACACGATGGCCCTGGGCCTTGGCCAGCTGTGCCAATGACCCCATGAAGGTGCCGCAGATGCCGAGGATATGGATATGCATGGGAATAAACCGATGAAAAGAATCCCTGCACCTTAACGGCAAGGGGCCTTCAGGTGAAGGGATCAGTGATCCCCTCCCACCAGAATCCGCACCTGTCGGGAGCGGCGCAGCACCGCCGAGGGGCTCATGCCGAGCATGCTCTTGAATACATGGGTCAGATGAGAGGAGTCGGAAAACCCTGCCGCCAAAGCCGCATCCGTCAGCGTGCTGCCCATGGCCATCATTGATGAGGTGACGAACAGCCGGTGCCAGAGACGATAGCGGCGGATAGGGATACCGGTGGTCTGCTTGAACAGCCGCTGCAAACGATCCCCGGACAGCCCCACCTGTTCTGCCAGCGCCTCATTGGACAGGTTGTCCGCCGGGTCGGCGCGGATCAATTCAACCACCTGGGCAATCCTGGCATCCGGTTCAAAACCGGCCACCGGCTCGTTATCGCCGGGGAAGACCAGCCCCCGCAGTCGGGCATAGGCCTCGGCAGCTTCAGTGGCACCGTCGTGGAGAGTCCGCAACATTGCCAGTTGATCGACTTCCCGGATGGAATCCCGATAAACGCCACATTTCTCTGCGGTCATCGTCGGCGCATGAAACAGCAGGTCCTTGCCCAACGGGTCCAGAAAACAGCAGGCGATACGCTTACCCAGCGACTCCGCCGAGAACAGTGCCCCTGCCGGAATCAGGTAGGAGCGCGCGGATAAGGTCTGCCCCTCTACCGTCAGCGGAATCACATCATCCAGCCCGAACAGCAGCGTATGCGCTCCCTGAGAGTGTGATGACAGGCGTTCAATCCGGCCCAGATAAAGCGTTCGCTGCCGCCACAGATACAGCGTAGACGCAGGCAAACCGGGTTTCGCTGACAAGGTCATTGTTGTTTTTTTCCGAGTCGTCAAGCACGCGACAGAATCGCGAGCGGGATCACAGTTTTTCTGTTTATGACAAAACGAGGCACCAATTCCTACAAGTTACTACCACCCAACCTGCTTATAGTCCAATCGTCGACAAAACACCCAGCCCTGGCGCCGGCTGTCAATGAAGGCCGAGAAAGGCCTACAAATAACAAGACAGGAGAACAACCATGTCGATCCGACTACGCGGGCTGCTGGCAGCCCTGACTCTGCTCGCTACTACCTCCCAGGCCCACGCCTGGTGGCCATTCGGCAAGGACACAAGCTACGCCGACACCCGCTATCCGATCGTGCTGGTCGGCGGCATCATCGCCTTCGATGACATCCTCGGTGTGGACTACTTCTACGGCATAGCCGACAACCTGCGCGACTATGGCGCCCAGGTGTACGAAAGCAACGTCAGCGCCCTGCAAAGCAATGAATACCGCGGCGAGGAGCTGATCGTCCAGATCGAAAACTACCTGGCGGTCACCGGCGCCGACAAAGTGAACCTGATCGCCCACTCCCAGGGCGCCCCTACCTCCCGCTACGTGGCGGCGGTACGGCCGGATCTGGTGGCATCGGTTACCTCCGTGCACGGTGAGAACCGCGGCACCGCCCTGGCCGATGTGGTTCGCGGCCTGACACCGGAAGGCGGTATTGGTGAAGACCTGGCTGACAGCATCGCCGGCGCTTTCGGGGCGCTATGGGAATTTGCCTCCGGCGGGCCCAACCCGGACAACCAGTCCGCCAGTACCGTGCTGGCCGCCTCCACCACCGCAGGCATGGCCGAATTCAACCAGCGTTACCCCCAGGCGCTGCCCGCCGATGCCTGTGGCACCAGCGGGCAACATAGCGTCAACGGCGTGCGCTACTGGTCCTGGGGTGGCACCGGTGTCCACACCAACCTGCTCGACCCGTTCGATAGCATTATGGTCACCGTCACCCGGTTTGCCTTCCCCTCAGGTGTCAAACATGACGGCATCCTGCCCCTGTGTGGCATGTACCTGGGCAAACCCATCCGCCACGACTACCGCCACAACCATGCGGATGCCATTCGCCACCTGTTTGGTCTGATGGGCTGGGAAACCGACCCCAAGACGCTCTACCGCAACCACGCCAACCGGCTCAGAAACGCGGGCCTGTAAAGCCGCCCCGCAGGGCCTGGTGCCCTGCGGGCCAACCGGAACAGGAGAGTCGTTATGAAACGCCATCTCACCCTGCTGGCCTCTGTCGGGTTATTGGCCGCTGCAGGGTTCTGGGGGCTGCAACAGATGCCTGCCGCCGCGCATGGGGAAGCCCGCCCGGCGGCTGACACCCCCTCGCAGGCTGCCCGCACTGATAGACCCACTACGCCCCTGCCTTCACGCCCGGTTACCCAGGCTCTGGCCAACACCTCCCTGGCCGGCACCACAGTGCCTGCCGATCTGGTCATGGACGGCGAGGGGCAACTGGTCGTGAACAGCGGTACCCGGGCCATTCTCGAGTACTTCCTGTCGCTGAGCGGGGAGCTGACGGATGAGCAGATACGCCATCTGATCCGGCAATGGGCTGAAGAGAACGCCAGCCCCCGTGCCGCCAGTGATCTGCTCGCGTTACTGGGTCGCTACAACGATTACCGCCAGCGATTTGCCAGCGGCGACTTTGCCGCCAGCACCGCAAGCGACATCACCGACAAGCTGAACCAGCGCCGACAATTGCGTGAAGAGCTATTCGGCGCCGATGCCGCAGCCCTGTTCGCCGACGAAGATCGCTATGACAATTTAAGCCTGCAGCGACATGCCATCCTCACCGGTGATATGAGCAATGCGGAAAAGGAGCAAGCCATGCAGACTCTGCATGCATCACAGCCGGCCCACCTGGCAGATCAGTACCGGCAACAGCAAGCCCTTCAGCGTCTGCAAGACACAGAGCGATCCATCAAGGAAACAGGGGGAAGCAGCACAGACCGGTTCGCCTACCATCAGCAAACCTTTGGTGATGAGGCCGCGCTGCGCTTACAGTCTCTGGCCAGAGAACGGCAGCAATGGCAACAGCGCTATCAGGATTATGCGACACAGCGGGATCAAATTCTGACATCCGGCCTGGCTGGCAACGACCAGCAGCAACAGCTCGAGCAATTGCGTGCCAGATTGTTCGCTGAAACCGAACAGCGGCGGGTCGCAGCCTTGGACCGGCTTGAAGAACCGACCGGCGAATAACCAGGCAGGAGACACGGAAGGTGGCGATGTTGGCAATGTCCAAGGTCACGACAAACAGCCTGACCTCGGTGTGCATTCATGTGATCGAGGCAGTTCAGCGAGTCACCGTCACCACTTCCGGCACCAGCATCACCACCGCCGCATAGCCGGCCACCAGCAGGGTCAGGGCGATACCCAGGCCCAGAAACGGCCCCACATTCATGGCCCGGTGGTAGACAAAACTCTGCGCTGCCAGCTGCCAGCTCACCAGCACCAGATACAGCCCCTCGATCCAGCCCAGGGACTGCTCCGCACCCGCATTGATCGCCAGCAGTGGCAGAGTCACCAGGGTCAGCACCACATCGATGCCCACCAGCGACAGGGCTGTCTGCAGCCAACGGCTCTGCAGCCCCTTGAACCCCAACAGCACAAAGATGCCGGCCAGAATCACCGTCATCGAGGTGAGCTGGCTGCTCAGCAGCACCAGTACCGGCAGCGCCGTCTGCAAGCTGCCAACCAGCAGTTGCAGGGCACACCAGCCCAGCAACACCAGGCCCAGCAGGCTGGGCGAGTAGGGAGCGTTTTCGGGGCCGGCACGAAATATGGCCAGCCGCCAGAACAATGTCATCAATGCAGTCATGGATCCTCCGGCGGGCTATTGTTCCAGAGCCGGAGGGAAGTAGCTACTAGCCTCGAGCGACTAGCTTCGAGCTGAAACGTGCACTTGTAGCTAGAAGCTCGAAGCTAGCAGCTGTTTCCTTTCGTCCGACAACACCGGGTGTGTTTCATGGGCTCCTTCGCTAGAATGCACGCAAATTGAATCAAGGGGTCTCTCATGGCGCGTAAAAACGCTTTCTATGCTCAGTCCGGCGGTGTCACCGCTGTCATCAATGCTTCCGCCGCCGGCGTGATCGAAGCCGCCCGCGAAAACAAGGATGTGATCGGCAAGGTCTACGCCGGCCGTAACGGCATCATCGGCGCCCTCACCGAGGAGCTGATCGACACCAGCAAAGAAAGCAAAAGCGCCATCGACGCGCTCAAGCACACCCCCGGCGGCGCCTTCGGCTCCTGCCGCTACAAGCTGAAAGACCTGAAGACCTCCCAGCGCGAGTACGAGCGTCTGATCGAGGTGTTCAAGGCCCACAACATCGGCTACTTCTTCTACAACGGCGGTGGTGACTCCGCCGACACCTGCCTGAAAGTGTCCCAACTCTCAGAGAAGATGGGCTACCCGATCCAGGCCATCCACGTGCCCAAGACCGTGGATAACGACCTGCCCTTCACCGACGTGAGCCCGGGCTTCGGCTCCGTGGCCAAGTACACCGCGGTGAGCTGCCGCGAGGCGGCCCTGGACGTGGCCAGCATGTGCGCCACTTCCACCAAGGTGTTCGTCATGGAAGTAATGGGCCGCCACGCCGGCTGGATTGCCGCCGCTGCCGGGCTGGCAAAGGAAGAGAGCGACGATGCGCCTCACCTGATCCTGTTCCCGGAAATTGCCTTCGACAAGGCCGCCTTCATGAAGAAGGTGCAGGCCACCGTGGAGAAGGTCGGCTACTGCGTGATCGTGGTGTCCGAAGGCGCCCGCTACGAAGACGGCACCTTCCTGGCTGACGCCGGCAACACCGATGCCTTCGGCCACAAGCAGCTTGGCGGCGTGGCCCCGGTGATTGCGCAGATGGTCAAAGACGAGTTCGGCTACAAATACCACTGGGCGGTGAGCGACTACCTGCAACGGGCCGCCCGCCACATTGCCTCCGCCACCGACGTGGAGCAGGCCTACGCCGTGGGCCGCGCTGCCGTGGAATTTGCCGTAGCCGGCAAAAACGCGGTGATGCCCACCATCGAGCGCAAGAAAACCAAGAAATACAGCTGGACCATCGGTGAAGCGCCGCTGAAGAAAGTGGCCAACGTGGAAAAGAAAATGCCGCGCAAGTTCATCACCAAGGATGGCTTCGGCATCACCCCCAGCGCCCGCGACTATCTGGCACCGCTGATCGGCGGCGAATCCTATCCGCCGTACAAAGACGGTCTGCCGCAATTCGCCAAGCTGAAACTGGCCCCGGTGGCCAAGAAGCTGAACGACGCGTTCGAGGTGTAACCCACCCCGATACGACAAACGCCCCGCATTGCGGGGCGTTTTTGTATGTGCTGGTCTATGCCTATAGCGGATACACCGCTTTCACCGCCCCCCACAAGCATTCTATCTGCCGCCCAAACACTGCAACTTCACCGCTGGTGTGAAACGCTTCTGTGCCGATGCTGTCCGAATCCGCCAGCAACCCCTCACACTTCAGTCGCCGCACCACTTCCCGGGCCACCGCCGACTCGGTACTGACAATCTGCACATCCGGTCCCGCCACCAGGGCAATGCGCTCAGCCAGATAGTTGTAATGGGTACAGCCAAGCACGATGGTATCTGCTCCCTTCTCCAACAGCGGTAAGATATAGCGATGCAGCAGCTCCAGGGTCCTGTCATCATCAAAACGCAACGCCTCAATCTGGCCCACCAGATCCGGACAGGGCTGTACCGCAATACTCACCGTACTGGAAAACCGCGCAGCCAGAGCGCTGAAGGAATGGGTCTGCAGAGTTCTGGGCGTGGCCAGCACGCCCACCACCCCGCTACGCGTCGCCAGCACGGCCGGTTTCACCCCCGGCTCCACGCCGATAATAGGCACCGACCAAGTAGTCCGTAGCTGCGCAATGGCGGAAGTGGTGGCGGTATTGCACGCCACCACCACGGCTTTAGCCCCCTGGCCGAGCAGGAAATCCGTCACCGTGTTCATTCGCTCCAGAATAAAATCATCGGATTTGTCGCCATAGGGCGCATGACGGGAATCGGCCACATAAAGGATATCGTCGGCAGGCAGCAGCTCACGGACTTTCGCGGCCACGGACAGGCCACCGATGCCGGAGTCGAAGATACCGATGGGACGGGAATGGGGCATGGCAGAATCTGGGGGTCGGGTTTACCTTGGATGGATAGTGTACTCGACCGGGGCGGAAACAGGGAAAGAGTTGGGGTTGCCCTGAGGCCAAAGCACAAACAATGATTCTTAAGAAGGCGGTACAGATGGCGGATATTGTGGCGTTTACACTGCAAAAGTCACTGCCGTGCACCTGTCACTGTTCTCGGGACCACAGCGGTGGTAGCGTCAGAAAGTAAAAAGGAGAACCCGTGAGCAAAACACTCGACGAGTTGTCAAAACAGGCGTTCGTGTATGAATGTGCCAGCCGCGCCCTGGCAGGGGTGTCTCTGACCCATTTCTTGCGTGCTCAGGCTTTCAGGCTGGTTCACAATCTAGGCGCACTTTTGAAGGCATGCTGGTTGCCTGTCGAGAAAGTGCAACAACGAGTGTGGGCCAGCCTGGAAGCCCCGGAGGGCGAGGCCTGAAGCTTGCATCTGCTGCGCCTTGTCTCTAGGAAAGGGGCCCACCCTGTCCGTCAAGACAAGACACAACAGCTGCAAGCTTCAGGCCACGCTGAGTACGCAAGAAATGGGTCAGAGACACCCTGGTTTTTCCAACCCCGCTGCCAAGCCTTCTATTGCCAGCATGGTCCGGGATGCAGAAAAGCTGTGGGACGAGTTGCAAGAATGGCAAAACCGACAGGAGTCAGAATGATGAAACGTTTCAGCCTGGTCTTACTGGTGCTACTGAGCACCCTCACCGCGCCGCTATGGGCCGCCGACAGTATCAGCATCAACGAACTCAAACAGGCCATGCAGGCCGACAAGGCTCCCATCATCATTGATGTCCGTGATGAGGACGAATACCTGGCTGGGCATATTCCCGGCGCCATCATGGTGCCGGCCAAACAGATGGACCAGCATCTGGATATGCTCAAGCAATACCGTAAGCAGGAAATCGTGCTGTACTGCGTATCCGGCCGCCGCGCCAGTGCCGCCGCCACCGTGCTGGAGGACGCCGGTTTCAAGAAGGTGCGGCTGCTTGAAGGCAACTACCCCGGCTGGAGCGAGGTCCAATAAGCCTGCCCGAGCCCCCAGGGAGCCCGTCATGGGCTCCCTAACTCCTTGACCATAAAGCCATTATCCTTAGTCCTTAGGCTACGACCTTCCGCCATTAGCCGGAACCGCCCTGCATTGCTATAATCCGCGCCCACCACCAACCCTGTTTGAGAAGGATAGATCATGGATTTTGCTAAGGTTCCCGCCGGGAAAGAGATTCCGGAAGACATCTACGTGGTCATCGAGATCCCGGCCAACGCTGACCCGATCAAGTACGAGATCGACAAGGACAGCAACGCCGTATTCGTCGACCGCTTCATGGCAACCCCCATGTTCTACCCGGCCAACTATGGCTACATCCCCAACACTCTGTCCGAAGACGGCGACCCGCTGGACGTGCTGGTTGTGACCCCTTACCCGGTGGTTCCCGGTTCCGTGATCCGCTGTCGTCCGGTCGGCATCCTGAACATGACCGACGAAGCCGGTAAAGATGCCAAACTGGTGGCGGTACCGCACACCAAGCTGACCAAGATCTACGACAACGTGAAAGACATCAACGATCTGCCTGAACTGCTGCTGGCTCAAATCAAGCACTTCTTCGAGCACTATAAAGAGCTGGAAGCTGGCAAGTGGGTGAAGGTCGATGGCTGGGACGGCGCCGAAGCCGCCAAGGCCGAGATCCTGAAATCCGTGGAAGCCTACGAAAAAGGATAAGGCAAGCCACAAGCTTCAATCTGCAACGCGAGATAGTTTCGCGGTAAGCAGAGAGCAAAAAGGCCGCGCCCCTTCAAAAGGGCGCGGCCTTTTCTTTTTCAGGGTTTTTCCCTGCCAAATCCGGCGGCGCGGCATAAACGCTAATCAGCGTGGCTACAACCGCAAGCCGCGCCTTGTAGCATGAAGCTTGAAGCTTTCTCTTACCTCTGCTCCCGGTAGGCCCGCGGCGTGACCCCACTCCAGCGCTTGAATGCCTTGGAAAAGTTGGCCACATCACTGTACCCCAAGGAATAAGCCACCTCGCTGATGCTGTTATCCGGCTTCGCCAGCAGACGCTGCGCCTGGCGATAACGCTCCTGATCCTGAAGTTGTCGATAGCTAAGCCCGGATTGTTGCAGATGGCGCTTGAGAGTGCGGGGGGAGACTGACAGCTTTTCCGCCATGGCCTCCAGGGACGGCAACGGCGCCGTTCGATCCTGCAAGGCACTGCGGATACGCTCTGCCATGACACCGTCTTCCTCGGTACGCCACTGACGGAACTCCAGCTCACACTGCTCCCTTGCCAACGCCGCCACCTGCGGATCAGCCAAACGTGGGCGGGCAGCCAGGGCGGGCAGCGGAAAGACCAGGGCATCCTCATTCTGATCGAACAGAACTGGCACCCCCACCTCTTTTTTAAGCGTCGACAGATAGGCCGGTGCACTTCCACGGCGGCGGATCTCCAGCCCTTCCGGCGGTGCATCCAGCAACTGTTCGATCATGAACGCCAGCCCCACCAGCATCGCTTCAATAACAAAATCATGGGCCACGCCCAGTGAAGCCGTACTGCGAAGTTGCACATGGGCCAGTTCGCCCTGACGACACTGGTCAATCACCAGGAAAGGCGCCCGCAGACCGAGGAAGCGGCAGGCCGCATCCAGGGCATCCTGGGCGCTGGCGCTGGACAAGGCCAGCAGGCCCACAGGGCCATGCAGGGTGATGCTCATGGCCCGGGCATAGCGGAACCCCAGCCCTCGCTCATCAACCATGGCCACCCCCCGCTCGGCCACGGTCTGGGCCAGGGACATGGATACCCGCCGATCCGGGGCCAGCAACTCGTCGCGGCTCACTCCCAACCCCGCCAGCAGGGACGTGGCATCCAGCCCCATGCCCGCCAGCACGTCATAGAGCAATACCACGTAAATACCCGGTATCCCGGCACTTCCCCAGGGACGGCCCGAACTCACCATTTGTTGGCCCTCCACGACAAGACCTTGATTGCAAGACTGAGCATAGTAGTTGTCATTGAACGATGTCATCAATGGCATTTGTACCAGGAGACACTGATGAATCTGAAGCTGGTGAAAAAAAAGAAACACCCTTCTGTGCCCATTATCCCGCGTCGCATGGGATTTTCCTTCGACGGCATACAGCATGATGACTACTGGTTCGATAACGACCCTGTGCTGACCCATCTGTTGAATATCCTGTCGCTGACCTTCCCGGATGGCGAGCGTTTCTTTGTGGATTCTGTTCGTGCCCTGCGGGACAAGGTAGAGGACAAGGATCGTCAGAAGGATATTTCCGGCTTCATTGGCCAGGAGGCCATGCACTCCCTGGAGCATCAGGCATTCAACGACCTGATTGCTGACGGCAAGTATGACGACATCGTTGCCCATGCGCTTGCCGTCACCAACAAGCTGCTGGCCGGTGCCCGCAAGTACATGAGCAAACGTCAGCAGCTGGCGGCTACCGCAGGCCTGGAGCACTTTACCGCCATTCTTGCCGACGCCATCCTGCGCCGCCCGGAGTTGCTGCAAAAGATGGACCCGGCAGTCCGTGACCTGTGGGTGTGGCACGCTATCGAGGAAACCGAACACAAGGCCGTAGCCTACGATTTGTACACGGATGTCAGCGGCAACTATCTGGAGCGCCAGCGACTCTTCCTCTCCAGCACCGCCTACCTGATCGGCTTCTCCAGCTACTTCACCTGGCAGATGCTCAAGCGGGACAATGTTCACCGTAAACCACTCACCCTGGCCAAAGGGCTGTGGAAAGGGTTCGGTTACAAAGGTGTGATCAGCAGCATCATCCCTGCCTGGTTCAGCTACCTGAAACCCGGCTTTCACCCCTGGGATGATGACAACAGCGCGCTGATTGAAAAATGGCGGGCAAGCCTGCCTCAGCCCAAGGAAAAGAATGCGGCGTAAAATAATTGATAGTTGATAATGGGTAATTGATAACTGCGCGATCAGGCGCAGTCATAATCAGAAAGCAAAGAGGCCGCGCCCAATGACTTGGGCGCGGCCTCTTTCGTTCAGGATATCCGAGAGACTGGCTCGCGACGTTATCAATTATCCATTATCAATTGCCTTTCTCACCCTTCCTGCAACAGTTTCCGCAGATCCACCAGTGCCGCATTGGCGCGGGACACATAATTGGCCATCACCAGGGAATGGTTAGCCAGCATGCCAAAGCCATCGCCGTTAAGAATCAGCGGACTCCACAGGGTTTCCTGGGTCGCTTCCAGCTCGCGTACCATCTGGCGAAAGCTGACAGTGGCGTTCTTTTTCCGTAGCACTTCGGCGAAGTCCACCTCGGCAGCACGCATCAACTGGGTCAACGCCCAGGTTGCGCCCCGTGCTTCATAAAACGCATCGTCGATTTTCAACCAGGGCGTTTTCACAAAGTCTTCTTCATTACCGGGCTTGGCAACGGACTCGGCACTGCCCACATCCATATTCAGCTCACTGCGCCCCACACTCTGGCTCAATTTCAGGCTCAGGGAGCCCAGCCGGCTCTGCACTTCGTTGAGCCAGTAGTTGAGGTTATCCGCTCGGGCATAAAATTTGCCGTCGCCTTCGTTGGCATCGGTAAGGCGATCCAGATAGCTTTGCAGCGCCTTGATACCCCGGCGGTATTCACTTTCCGTGGCGGGCATAGCCCAGCTCTGTGCATCAAAGTTGAATTGGGGCTCGGCAATGGCCAGATCCCGGTCTTCCTGACTCTGGGACTGGGAGCGACTCATATCCCGACGTAGCACCCGGGTAAAATCACGCACCTGCACCAGTACGCCGTACTCCCAGGCGGGCATGTTATCCATCCACAGACGGTGGGGCAGGATATCGTTACTGAGATAGCCTCCCGGCTTGGACAGCAAGGTGTCAGAAACGAAGATAAGTTCACGGGCAATGGTTTCGCCGGCGACCACGTTTTCGCGACTGGGCAATTCACGCAGATCAGGCTCCTGGCTCCAGTACCAGCTCAGCAGAACATCCACCAGCAGTAGCAGCCCCAGCAACCACAGCACCCCTTTCCAAATCCGGTTATGGCGGGGGTCGAGCATGGCGTCACCCATTTTTTCGCTGAATTTTTCGTTACTCATGATCACTCCCAAGATCGACGAACCACCACTATAACCCAGGCATTTCAGTAGCGGCAGGGAGTAACACGATAGCAGCTGCAGGAGAGTCCGCACACCGTTTACGATAAGACAGGCTTCCCCCATAGAGCGACAGGATGCCGGTGACGATAGACAGCCCCAAACCCGCGCCATCCTTATCGGAGTGACCGCGGCTGAAACGTTCCCCATAGCGATGCCCCTGATCCTGGCTCAGACCTTCACCGCTGTCAGAAATCGCTATGCGCACGTGATTGCCCTGTTTCTCGGCGTTCACGCCAACGATACCAGGATCGGCATAGCGACAGGCGTTATCGACCAGATTGCGCAACACCAATCGCAGCGCCTCCTCGGGAATAGCTACCCAGAGGGAAGTATCCAGACACAACTCCAATTGCTGATGGAGACGATCCGCCACCGGCACCAGGGACGCCAGTGTTTCCCTCGCCACTCTCAATACGTCGACACAGCCACCCTTCTCAGGAGGCCCGAGAGCAGGATCCAGACGGGCCAGCACCAAAAGCTGCTCAAGCATGCGCTCAGCCCGCCCCACCGCCTCCTTCAGTGCCTGCAGAGAGGCTTCCCGCTGCTGAGGGTCAGGCAAGGAGATCGCATTCTCCACGTGCAATTGCAATACCATCAGCAGGGTTCGCAATTCGTGGGCCGCGTCCGCAGTAAAACGCTTTTCTCGCTCAATACCGGCTTCCAGGCGCTCTAATAATTGATTGATGGCCTCCTTCACTGGCTCCAACTCTCGCACTTTTTTGCCATCGGACAGCCGGGTCAAGTTATCCGGTGAACGTCTGCTTACTGAACGAGCAAGATCCGATAGAGGCGACAGGCCTACACGTATGGCCAGCCACACCAGCAACATGATGAAAGGCACGCTGATCAGATAAGGCGCCAACAACGAACCTGCCACGTTCCTGACCATTGAGTGACGAGCATAATCACTCTCCGCCAGGATCAGCCAGCGCTCATTGGCCAGAGGCAGCGAATAAGCATGCCAGCCTTTTTTTTCCTGATACAGCGGCTGACTATTCAGCGCGATCAACGGCATCTCGGGAGAGCCCTCGCTGGCGGCGACCAGGTTGCCGTCTTGCCAGAGCTGATAGATGAAATAACGCAGGTAGCGAGACTCCTGATTATCCAAAACCGACAGAGACGCATCTGGCGGATATCCCTCCCGCCAGAAACCCGCCAAGAGATGGGCGCTTTGCACCAGCTCCGCGTCGTACTGCTCATCCAGTTCGTGATAAAGGGTTCGGTAGGCAAAAAAAGCCTGTAACAGGCCACCTCCAACGATGACCATCAGCAGGGACAAGATCAAAAAACGGCGAATGGAAAAAGTCATCCCGTCTCACCCGCCAAGCTGTAACCCACCCCCCTGACCGTACGAATCAGACCACTCCCCAGCTTTTTACGTAAATGGTGGATATGTACTTCCAAAGCATTGCTTTCCACATCCTCGTTCCAGCCATACAGCCCCTGCTCAAGCTGGTCACGAGTAAGAACACGACCACGATGGCGCACCAGCTGTAATAGCACACTCATTTCCCGTCGTGACAGGTTTACCGGCTCGCCGCCAAGTGTCACAAGGAACCGCTCGGCATCGATTTCCAGTTCACCGATCTTTAGCGTTTCCGTTCCCGGGGCTTCCCGACGGCGTAGTCGTGCACGAATCCGGGCGATCAGCTCCATAGAGGAAAACGGTTTCACCAGGTAGTCATCTGCCCCGCTATCCAGCCCGCTGATGCGGTCTTCCAGAGCATCTTTGGCACTGATGATAATCACCGGAATCTGTTTATCCTGTTGCCGCAAAGCTTTTAATGCAGCCAGGCCCTCCAGCCCAGGCAGGCCGAGATCTAGCAGCACCAGTGCAAAACCGCCGTCTTCGAGTGCCGGCATCACCAGATCACCCCGATCAATGTGATCCACCGTGTAACCTTCTGCACGGAGTGCACGCTGCAAGCCATCAGCTAACAGGGCGTCGTCCTCAACCAGTAGCAGGCGCATCGTCCCCCCATTGAATCCAGTATTGCGCACCGGCTTCATCAAGCAGGCGCTCGGCATCTTTTCCCTGCAAAATAGCCAGAGTTGAAAGCAGTCCTGCCTGGGTACACTGTTGTCCAAATACGGTGACGGCACGGGGAGCACTGGAGACAGGCCAGCCGCTGCGCGGATCCAGCACATGACTGTAACGAATCCCGTCACGCAGTAAAAAACGGCGACTATCGCCGCTTGTGGCCAGCGCTCCGGTAGTGAATTGCAACCGCCCGGCCAGAGGCCTGGCGGTGCCCTCCATGCCGACCAACCAGGGTTCCTGCGAAGCCCGCCCCACCAGATCGCCGCCAAAGTTCACCAGCAGATCCGCCTCAGAGAGCTGTCCCGCCAGATTGAAAGCTCGATCAACCGCGTACTCCTTACCGATACCACCAAGATCCAGCTCCATCCCTGCCTGCAAACGAATGCTATGGGCCCGCCGATCGACTTTCTGCCAACCCACCAATGGCAGCAAGGTATCGATCTGGGCCTGCTCGGGCAGACAGTCTGAGCCATCAAACTGCCAGGCACGGCGAAGCACCCCCGAGGTAATATCAAAGGCGCCCTCACTGAGTCGCCAACACTGATCGGCAAAATCCAGCAAACGAGCCGTCTCGTCATCCAGGGCCACCCACTGCCCGCTGGCGTTATTGATGGTCGCCATCAAATTGTCATCCCGATAGCGGGAAAACTTGTGCTCGATGCGCCAGACCTCTTCGGCCACACATTGGATCGACCGCCAGGCAAGGCTCTCGCTGACACCTCTAATCAGACATTCGCAGGGGCTGGCCATGGCAGCAAAACGGCCCCGCCAGAGAGGGCCATCCTGTTCCATGATGATATCTCTGCCCTGGCTCATACGGGCTCCATCGCAACGATTACCAATAGAAGGTATACCCGACCTGCGTAATCAGCGCATCCAATTCCGAGGCATCACTGTCACCGCTCTGCTGGAAGCTTTCCACGCGCAAGCTCAGCTGCTGGTTGTTCTTCCACTGCTTGCCAACCTTCACCCCATAGGTGGTATCGGTAAGATTGCCCAAGCGATAATCCGCCGACACTTCGTCGAGAGAGCCCACCTGCGCAGCAGTAACAGATTCCTGGTAGAAATCGGCTTCCCCCTGGTCATACCAGCGCACATGCGGTTGCAGGAACCAGCCATTGTCGAACTGAAAGCGATATTTCACATCCAGAGTATGTGACGTAATGCCCCAATCGTCCGACATGAAACGATAGCCCACCGCCAGCACATCACGATTGAAGTGATAGCGATTCTCCCAATAAAGCGCATTTTTGGTGCGTGAATCCGGCCGCAATTCGAAAATTTGGGCGTCGCCGGCACCAATGTCCATCGCACCAAAACTCTCCGCTTCCAGCGGGTCGCCATTGGCACCAACCACAGTGACGATTTTGTAGGGATCAGTGTGATAACCATCCGAGACCGACACGTTGTAATTTAGCTGCATCAACCAGTTACGGTTGATCACCTGGGTAACACCAAACAGCAAATCATTGATTGAACGGTCTTCCGAACCATCGGTTTTCTGCTGATCACTCTGGAAAGTCAGCCCCACCGGGCTACCCCCTACCGGATCAATGGTGTCCGCCTCATGGGCCAGACCAAAAGTCAGGGTCGTATTTTTGTTGTTCAGGTCCCACAACAGGCCGGCATTAAGGCCCATGGAGGTAAAGTCATACTCGTTGGAAAAGTTCATTCCTGCAGTCCAGCGTAACGTCCGGCTGAACGGACGCGTATACTGCATGTTGGCAGCAACCCGGGTATCTTTGAAAGAGTCATCCAGCGGCACTTCGTTAGTGACCTGGTATTGCTGACCGCCTGACGGGGACGTAAAGGTCTGCGGCTTGTCTGATTTGATTGCCCCGTTATGGGAAGCACCGGTCAACGAATCCAGTGTCAGCTTGAGCTCCAGCTCGCTGTCATCGGAAAACTGTTTCTTGCCGCGCACCACCGGCTCAACCGCCGTGACTCGATCTTTCTCGCTATAATAAAGCACGGCAGAGTCGAACTGCCAGGCATCCGCATCCCCCTGGGCCAGGGCAGGCTGCCCCAGCAAGGCGCAAGTTGCAGCGGCAATTCCGACACCGATTTGTTTTCCATCCAGTTTCTTTTGCATTGTCATTCCCTCAGTTACAGCCGCAGCCACCACCACCAAAACCGCGCCCACCACTGGACGCTTCCTTGCTGAAATAGATGTGATCATCCAAAGCATCATCCAGACCGTCAGCAGCGCCAGGTGTCATCACCGGCTTGGCCATAAGGTCCCTTTGCCAGGGCTGAACGCCGAGATTTTGACAACCGCTCAAGCCAGCCAGTGCAGCCAGCAGTACGGTAAAGGTAAATAGGGTTTTCATTGTTGAGACTCCATCAGACGGACGATTTCCTTCTCGTATTTGTCGCTATGCTTGGCGACAAAACCGATATGCCTGGATAGCTCGCTTCCGTTTGCCGCCAGTAACACTGCGCTCGGCATTCCCTCTAGTTGATATCGGGAAGCCAATTCGCCATGAGGATCAAACACCAACGGAAATAGGGCTGGATAACTGGCCAGGAATCGCTCGGCATCAGCCCTCTCCTGATCTACATTGATACCAATCACCGTAAACCCCTGATCGCCATATTTTTCCTGCATTTGATTGAGCCAGGGAAAGGAACGACGGCAAGGCACACACCAGCTGGCCCAGAAGTCCACGTAAATCACTTTTGCGTCACCGACCTGCTCCGGCGAGAATGGAAGGGGATCGGCATGGGCTAGCCAGGGAATGGCCAGCAGAACAAGCACCCGTAAATAGCGCATGAGGCTCTCCTTATTGTGAGCCCACAGCTTCCACCGGACGCCTTAAAGGAACCTTAAGGCACCGTTAATAAACACCCCTGAAACTAATTCGCCTATTCGGCATCGAAACTGGGCCGGTAATATCTTTGGGGTTTGAGGAGACAGTAATGCAGAACAGCTGGCAGCGACTGGGGCTTTTTCTTTCACTGTTTTGTTTATGGCCTATTGCCATCGCGCAAGACCTGTTTGGCGAGCAGCCTCTTCCTGGCGTCGATGAAGCCATTCAATTGATCACCGATGCAGACTGGGACAACCAGCAACTGCTGCTGGATTTCGAGCTTATGGAGGACGTTTACCTCTATCAGCACCGTTTCGGCTTCAGCCTGCGTGACCAGAACGGCAACGTGCTGGAGGATTTCGCTGACTACGCCCTGCCTCCCGGCAAGGACAAGACCGACGAGATTTTCGGGGATGTGGAGGTGTACTACGACCGGCTTACCCTGAACTTGCCAGTGACCAGCGTACCGCTGGTGGCGACCGAGCTGGAGGTGCGCTACCAGGGCTGCATCGAGGACACCCTGTGCTACCCGCCCACCAGGAAAGTCATCCCGCTGGCCAACCCGTCACCGGCAAAAAAGCCCCCGGCCGCTCAGGCGGCCCGCCCCGCTGATACCACCAGCAGCAATAACGATGACGGCGGCTTCCTCAGCACCCTGCAATCCGACGATGCCAACGCCTTCAACCGCTGGATGAACGACCGCTCCCTGGGCCTGGTAATCGGCCTCTTTTTTGTCGGCGGGCTGCTGCTGGCGTTCACCCCTTGCGTGTTCCCCATGGTGCCGATTCTGTCCGGCATTATTGCCGGCGAGAAGGAGCCCAGTGCCAGCCGTGGCTTTGTACTAAGTACCAGCTATGTGCTGGGCATGGCGGTGCCCTATACCTTTGCCGGCCTGCTGGTTGCGGTATTTGGCGCCGGGCTCAACCTGCAATTTATGTTGCAACAGCCAGCGGCCATCATTACTTCCACCGTGATCTTCGTGCTGCTGGCGCTGTCCATGTTCGGCCTTTATGAACTGCAACTGCCCGCCTTTCTGCGTAACAAGTTGCACCAGCCCGGCGAGAGCAAGCGCGGCAGCCTTTTCGGTGCCGCTATCATGGGGGCCATCTCTGCCCTGGTCGTGTCTCCCTGTGTTACCCCGATTTTGGCCGGTGCACTGATCTATGTGGCCGCCAGCGGTGATGCCCTCACCGGCGCCGCCTCCCTGTTTGCCCTGTCCATGGGCATGGGCTTGCCGCTGATCATCTTTGGCACCGGCGGCGGCAGCTTGCTGCCCCGGGCCGGCATGTGGATGGAAGAGATCAAACGCTTCTTCGGGGTGGTCATGCTCGGTGTTGCCATCTGGCTTCTGGATCGCATCATCAACGGCACCATTACCCTGGGCCTTTACGGCTTGCTTCTGGCGGTCTACGGCGTGCAGCTCGGCGCTCTGGAAGCCGCCGGCGAAGGCATCGCCCGGCTCAAGCGCGGCATCGCCCTGGTGCTGGCCCTGTATGGCTCGGTGATGATCGTCGGTGCGCTCAGTGGCGGCGACGATCCACTCCAGCCCCTGGCGCCGATGACGCAATCGGCACCGGCCGCGGCCACCGCCAGTGCCCCGGGGGACCACGGGCCCTGGCAAACCATCTTGGGACGCGACAATCTGGGCACCGCCCTGGCTAATTCCCGCCAGGCAGGCAAACCGGTGCTGGTGGATTTCTTTGCCGAGTGGTGTGTGGCCTGCAAAATACTGGAGGAAACCACCCTCAGCGACCCGCAGGTACTCGCCGCCATGAAAGACTTCGATCTCTACCGGGTGGACATCACCGAGATCAACGCGGACAGCCAGGCGATCATGGAGCAATACAACATCCTCGGCCTGCCGGCGCTGGTGTTCTTCACCCCGGAAGGCATGGAACTACCGGAATCCCGGGTGCTGGGGGAAATGAAGCCGGACCGGTTTCTGGAACACCTGGATAAGCGGGTTATGCCGGGGCTGTAGCAGGTAATATCGACGTAGCTGCCGTAGGAGCGGCGCTTGAGCCGCGAACCGCGCTTTGCGCGGAAATCGACCGCAGGGCGATCAGGAATCCCAAAAATCGACAGGTCTATCCACGATAGCGTCGCGGATACCCACGTCTTCGTCGCCTCGCTGACGCTCGGTTCGCGGCTCAAGCGCCGCTCCTACAACAGCCCTGTTGAAATGTTGTTGTTCCTGCATCTAAACAAAAACCGTGAAACAGTACCGATTGCCCGGCATCTTCCGGTAACTTGTAACGAATGTTGTAAACCCCTTTTTTCTGTCATGATTTCCCCCTAATATTGCACAAGTGCCAGAAACGCCGGGATAACCGGTGCATTTCCTGCACGTTCACGGCAGATAACGACAAATTCCCCAGGGGGACCTGTTTTGGCTTCCATTCTGGTCTTACACGGCCCAAACCTGAACCTGCTCGGCACCCGCGAGCCGGACAAGTACGGCCATACCACCCTGGCCGATATCAACCAGCAATTGCAGGCCCAGGCCAGCGATGCAGGCCATCACCTGCAGCATCTGCAAAGCAACGCGGAATACGAGCTGGTTGAACGGATCCACGATGCCCGCACCGAAGGCATCGACTTCATCATCATGAATCCGGCGGCATTCACCCATACCAGCGTGGCCCTGCGTGACGCCCTGCTGGCGGTGGATATCCCCTTTATCGAGGTGCACCTGTCCAACGTGCATGCCCGGGAAAGCTTCCGCCATCATTCCTATTTTTCCGATATTGCCCGGGGCGTGATCTGCGGGCTCGGCGCAACCGGCTACCAGCTGGCGCTGACCGCCGCCCTAGAACAACTGGATGGTTAATACATGGATATTCGCAAGGTCAAGAAACTGATTGAGCTGCTGGAGGAATCTGGCATTGAAGAGCTGGAGATCTGCGAGGGAGAAGAGTCCGTGCGCATCAGCCGCGGCTCCCGCCACCCTGCAGCGCCGGCACATTACTATGCCTCACCGCAGGCCGCCGCGCCGGCCCCGGCCCCGGCTCCCGCCGCTGAAACACCGGCACCGGCTGACAACACCCCTAGCGGCCACTTGGTGCGCTCGCCCATGGTCGGCACTTTCTACCGCTCCCCGTCGCCGGGGGCCTCCTCCTTTGTTGAGGTAGGCAAGAAAGTCCAGGCCGGCGACGTGCTGTGCATCGTCGAAGCCATGAAAATGATGAACCAGATCGAAGCGGACAAGTCCGGCACCATTGATGCCATCCTTGTGGAAGACGGCGAACCGGTTGAGTTCGATCAGCCTCTGTTCTCCATCGTTTAACGGAGGCATCTCATGCTGGAAAAGGTTGTCATTGCCAACCGCGGCGAAATTGCCCTGCGTATCCTGCGCGCCTGCAAGGAGCTGGGCATTCGCACCGTGGCGGTTTATTCCAAGGCGGACCGGGATCTGATGCACGTGCGACTGGCCGACGAAGCGGTCTGCATCGGCCCGGCCTCGTCCACCGAGTCCTATCTGAACATCCCGGCGATTATCAGTGCGGCGGAAGTCACCGACGCCGACGCCATTCACCCCGGTTACGGCTTTCTCGCAGAAAATGCGGATTTTGCCGAAAGCGTGGAACGCTCAGGCTTTACCTTTATCGGCCCCAAGGCGGACACCATTCGCCTGATGGGCAACAAGGTGGCCGCCATTGAAGCCATGAAAAAGGCCGGCGTCCCTACCGTACCCGGCTCCGACGGCCCCCTGGGCGACGACGGCGATGCCTCCCTGGCCATGGCGGAGAAGATCGGCTACCCGGTGATCATCAAGGCCGCCGCCGGCGGCGGTGGCCGTGGCATGCGCGTGGTGGAAGACGCCAAGCACCTGCTGAACGCCATCACGCTGACTCGTTCCGAAGCCAAGAACGCCTTCGGCGACGCCACCGTCTACATGGAAAAATTCCTGCAGAAACCCCGCCACGTGGAAGTGCAGGTGCTGGCAGACGGCGCCGGCCATGCCATTCATCTGGGCGACCGGGACTGCTCCCTGCAACGTCGTCACCAGAAAGTGGTGGAAGAAGCACCAGCGCCTGACATTCCCCAGCACCTGAAAGACGAAGTGGCCGAGCGTTGCGTCAACGCCTGCAAGGAAATCAATTACCGGGGTGCCGGCACTTTCGAGTTCCTCTACGAAAATGAAGGTTTCTACTTCATTGAGATGAACACCCGCGTGCAGGTGGAACACCCGGTCACAGAAATGATCACCGGTGTCGACATCGTCAAGGAACAGCTGCGTATCGCCAGCGACGAAGGCCTGCAATTGCAGCAGACCGACGTGAAGTTCCAGGGCCATGCCATCGAGGTGCGCATCAACGCTGAAGATCCAGTGCGTTTCACTCCCTGCCCCGGCAAAATCACCTATTTCCATGCCCCCGGCGGTAATGGTGTACGGGTGGATTCCCATATCTACAGTGGCTACACCGTGCCCCCCTACTACGACTCCCTGATCGGCAAGCTGATCACCTGGGGCGAAAACCGCGAGATCGCCTTCGCCCGCATGAAAAATGCGCTGGACGAAATCGTGGTGGAAGGCATCAAGACCAATGTGGAACTGCACCGCAACAAGATCTTCAAGGACAAGGCCTTTATTGCCGGCGGGGTGGATATTCACCATCTGGAGAAAAAGCTGGGAAGCAGTGAATAGTTAACAATGAACAGTGAATAGCTCGCGTTCACTGTTAACTGTTATATTACCCCCTGAGGCCGCGCCCATACCCTGTGCGCGGCCTCATGCGTTCTGAATAACGACCGCATCTCTCGCGCAGCTATTAACTGTTAACTGTTCACTATTAACTAGAGCGAAGCGACAACATGGCCTGGCTCCAGCTACACCTTGCCACCACCGAAGCCCACGCCGATGCCTTCCAGTCCGCACTGGAAGATATGGGAGCTTGTGCGGTCACGCTGACTGATGGCGCCGATCAGCCGGTGTTTGAACCGCCCCCCGGTGCCCGCCCGCTGTGGCAGAACACCGTGGTCAGCGCCCTGTTCGATGCTGACCGTGACCCGGCATTGATCCTCGCCGCCCTGCAACAACAGGGGCTGGACGCTCAGGCCCATCACCACGAGACGCTGGATGACCAGGCCTGGGAACGGGCCTGGATGGATGACTTCGCTCCCATGCGCTTCGGCGAACGGCTGTGGATCGTCCCCAGCTGGAGCGAGTCACCGGATCCACAGGCCGTGAACCTGAAGCTGGACCCGGGCCTGGCCTTCGGTACCGGCACCCACGAGACCACCGCCCTGTGCCTGGAATGGCTGGACCGGACCGACCTCCAAGGCAAGGCGGTGCTGGATTTCGGCTGTGGCTCGGGGGTGCTGGCCATCGCCGCCCTGCTGTTGGGCGCAGGCAATGCCACCGGTACCGACATCGATTCCCAGGCACTCACCGCCAGCGAGGATAATGCCCGCAATAACGGTGTCGCCGACGGTCTCAGCCTTTACCTGCCGGAAAATCTGCCGGCGGATTACCGCTGTGATGTACTGGTCGCCAATATCCTGGCCGGCCCGCTAGTGGAACTGGCCGACCAGCTTGCCGGTTATTGTCGCGCCGGGGCCAGCCTGGCCCTGTCCGGCATTCTTGCTGAGCAGGCAGAGTCGGTGCGCAGCGCCTATGCCCCCTGGTTCGACCTGAATCCCACCAGCCAACAGGGCGACTGGGTTCGAATCGACGGGGTACGACGCAAAACTGAGTGACAGGTCCTTGCGGCCTGTCCTGCTTTTTCTGTAAAACGTAGTTGCCTGCACACCATCTTGATTCCCTGGCTGCGTGGTAGCCTATTGCGTGCAGCTTGTTGCGTCTCATCACCAATAACAATCAGGCGAAAGCCATGGCCGCCCAATACAAGACCCGCTGCCCGCACTGTGCAGCCCAGTTCAAGATTACCGAAGAACACCTCAAGCAGGCGCGCGGCGCGGTTCGCTGCGGCTCCTGCCTGCAGATTTTTCAGGCCAGCGACTACCTGATTGATCCGCCTCTCGCCCAGGAAGAACCCGCCGGTGACCGCTGGGCCAGAGCCCTGGAAAGCGAAAGCACCAGCGTACCGGATAGCGCCGAACAAACCTTCACCGATGACGATGATGGCGCCTCCTCCAGCCCCAGCATTGAGGGCATGGAGCTAAGCGACTCTTTCATCAATCTGGATGAAGATGCTGCCGAATCCGGTCTCGGCGAAGACTTCTCCGATATGCACGGCGCCGGTCGCGCCAGCCACCACGAAAATGCCGACGAGGCCTGGGCCGAAGCCCTGCTCAAGGAACTGGAAGAGGACGAGGACCAGCCCGCCAAGCAGGAAACCCGTCAGCCTGCCAGTTTCGGCCCCCGGGAAAGCCAGGCAGACAAACGCAAAGCGCCTTCACCGCCACCACAGGCGAAAAAGAAACCGGCCCCCAAACCACCCAAGGATGACGACGAAGACGATTTCTTTGGCGGCCTGGACCTGTTTGGTGACGACCTGACCGAGGAGCCGGTGCCGCTGTCCCGGCCAGTACGCGAACGCGACACCCCCTTCCGTCAACAGCGCGACTGGGGCGGCCTGCTCAAGTGGAGCGGCCTGTCCGTGCTGGCCCTGGTGGTACTGGTGGGACAATACGCCTACTTCAATTTCGACGACCTGGCCCGCAGCCCGCAATGGCGACCGCTCTACCAACAGGCCTGTGGTGTACTTGGCTGTCGGCTCCCCAACCGCACCGACATCAGCAAACTGCGCGGCGCCAACCTGGTGGTACGCAGCCACCCGGATTACGCCAACGCCCTGATCGTGGACGCCATCCTGTTCAATGAAGCCCGCTACCCGCAACCCTTTCCGGAGCTGGAACTGAGCTTCAGCGCCCTCAACGGCAACCCGGTAGCCAGCCGCCGCTTCAGCCCGGCGGAGTACCTGCGTGGCGACCTGACCAACCTGGAGGCCATGCCGGTGAACACCCCCCTGCACATCTCCCTGGAAATCGTCGATCCTGGCGAACAGGCGGTAAACTATAACCTGCGCCTGCTGCCGGCCGTGGAGGCTCAGGAGCGGGTGAGCCAGCGCTAACACGCCCCCGCGGATCAACGAGTCACGAGGGACGAGTCTCGAAAAGCCAAGCCTTTCGAGACTCGTTCCTCACCACTCGTCATCCGGATAGCTCCATCACATTCATCCGTAATCGCGCATTTTTTACCCTGTGCCCTTTCATCCCCGCGCGCCGCTCACTATCATTAGCGCCCCTTTCACACATGCCATTGCGACCCTATGCAGATCGGCCCATATACCTTGCCCAATTCGCTGATTCTGGCCCCCATGGCCGGCGTCACGGATCGCCCTTTCCGGCGTTTGTGCCGGGATCTGGGCGCAGGTCTGCTGGTGTCGGAAATGGTGACCTCGGACACCCGTCTGTGGAACTCTCGAAAGTCACGCCAACGGCTTGATCACAGTGGTGAACCCGGCCCGGTGTCGGTGCAGATTGCCGGCGGTGAGCCGGCCATGCTGGCCGATGCGGCCCGCGCCAATGTGGATCATGGCGCCCAGATCATTGATATCAATATGGGCTGCCCGGCAAAGAAAGTGTGCAAACGCGCTGCAGGCTCTGCCCTGCTGGCGGACCCGGACCTGGTGGCCCGCATCCTGGATGCGGTTGTCGCTGCCGTGGACGTGCCGGTGACGCTGAAAATCCGTACCGGCCCGGATCGCGACCATCGCAACGCGCTGGAGATCGCCCGTATCGCGGAAGCAGCGGGCATTCAGGCCCTGGCCATCCATGGCCGCACCCGTGCTGACAAGTTCAACGGTGACGCCGAGTACGCCTCCATCGCCCAGGTGGTGGCCGCGGTGAATATTCCGGTTATGGCTAACGGTGACGTGGATAGCCCGGAAAAAGCTAAACGGGTACTGGAATCCACCGGCGCGGGTGGTATCATGATCGGCCGCGCTGCACAGGGGAACCCGTGGATCTTCCGGGATACCCTGCATTACCTCGAGCACGGCTCGCTACCCGCAGCGCCGTTCGTAACGGAAGTCCACGATTGCGTGCAACAGCACCTCGCCGAACTCCACCAGTTCTACGGAGAGTTCATGGGAGTGCGTATCGCACGCAAGCATCTGGGCTGGTATACGCAAAACCTGCCCGGTGGCGAAGACTTCCGGCGCGGATTTAACACACTGGAAAATGCCACCGATCAACGGTTGGCAATCGAGCAGTTTTTCCAACAGATAAACGCCACGACCGACCGGGTACGATTCGGTTGTTATGGCGAGGTGTCTGCCCGGAAGAAAAACGGAGCCTTGGCCGCATGACCCTTTCTTCAGTTAACACAGCCGCTGCACGGACACTTACTGAAATGAACACCGCAGAAGCACGAAAGCCGCACCTGACCATCGCGCGCAGCGAAACCCACGACACTCTGCGCAATTGTGTGCGACGTTCGTTAAACGATTATTTCAACCAGCTGGACGGTGAGGCCGTAAGCGAACTCTACCCGATGGTACTGGCGGAAATGGAAATCCCGCTGCTTGAGAAAGTGCTCGAGTACACCCGCGGCAACCAGACCAAGGCCGCCGAGCTGCTGGGCCTGAACCGCGGCACCCTGCGCAAGAAGCTCAAGCAGTACGGTCTGCTTTAAGCACGACCCCAGCGATAAAGGGCAGTCCTTACTGCCCTTTTTTTGTTTTTAAATGAACCACTTATCCCAGAACGCAACTTGGTGAAATCCCATGAGCAACGCGGTTGAACGTGCACTGATCAGTGTTTCCGACAAGACAGGTATCGTCGAATTTGCAAAGGCACTGGCCGAGCAAGGCGTGGAAATTCTTTCCACCGGCGGCACCTACAAGAAACTGCAGGACGAAGGCATCGCCGTGCGCGAAGTCTCCGACTACACCGGTTTCCCGGAAATGATGGCCGGCCGGGTGAAAACCCTGCACCCGAAAGTGCACGGCGGCATCCTTGGCCGTCGCGGCCAGGACGAACAGGTCATGGCCGACAACGACATCAGCCGCATTGATCTGGTGGTAGTCAACCTCTACCCGTTCGAAGCCACCGTGGCCAACCCGGACTGCTCCCTGGAAGATGCCATCGAGAACATCGATATCGGCGGCCCGACCATGGTGCGTTCTGCGGCCAAGAATAATGCCAGCGTGGGCATCGTCACCAATACCAGTGACTACCAGCGTGTGCTCGACGACATGGCCGCCCACAACGGCGCGCTGTCCGACACCCTGCGTTTCGACCTGGCCATCAAGGCGTTCGAACATACCGCCGCCTATGACAGCGCCATTGCCAACTACTTTGGCAAGAAGGTGGGCGACAACAATGCTGACTTCCCGCGCACCATCAACCTGAATTTTGAGAAAACCCAAAACATGCGCTACGGCGAGAACCCGCACCAGAAAGCGGCCTTCTACACCGAGCGCAACCCGGCACCGGCCTCCATCGCCACCGCCAGGCAGCTGCAGGGCAAAGAGCTGAGCTACAACAACATCGCCGATACCGACGCGGCGCTGGAATGCGTAAAAGGCTTCACCAAGCCCGCCTGTGTGATCGTCAAACATGCCAACCCCTGCGGCGTGGCGGTGAGCCTGGACGGCATCGGCAAGGCCTATGATCTGGCCTTCGCCACCGATACCGAATCTGCCTTCGGCGGCATCATCGCCTTCAACCGCGAGCTGGATGCGGCCACCGCCCAGGCCATTGTCGACCGTCAGTTCGTGGAAGTGATCATCGCGCCTTCTGCCACCGACGAAGCCCTGGCCATCACAGCCGCCAAGAAGAATGTGCGGGTGCTAGTATGTGGCGAGATCGAGGGTGCGGCCGCTGAAGGCCTGGACTACAAGCGCGTGAATGGCGGCCTGCTGGTCCAGGACCGCGATATCGGCATGATCACCGAAGGTGAGCTGAAAGTGGTCACCAAGCGCGCGCCCAGCGAAGCCGAGATGCATGACCTGATCTTCGCCTGGAAGGTGGCCAAGTTCGTCAAATCCAACGCCATTGTCTACGCCAAGAATCGCCAGACCGTAGGCGTAGGTGCCGGCCAGATGAGCCGCGTCAACTCCGCCCGCATCGCCGCCATCAAGGCCGAGCATGCCGGCCTGCAGGTAGAAGGCTCGGTCATGGCTTCCGACGCCTTCTTCCCGTTCCGCGACGGCATCGACAATGCCGCCAAGGTAGGCATCAGCTGCGTGATCCAGCCGGGCGGCTCGATCCGCGACGAAGAAGTGATTGCTGCCGCCGACGAAGCCGGCATGGCCATGGTCTTCACCGGCATGCGCCACTTCCGTCACTAAAACCAAAAGCGGCTGTTACCACAGAGGGCACAGAGGTCACTGAGATAAACCCATCCGGCTTTGATAGCCCCGGTTTGCTCCCTTGAGCTCTGTGCCCCGTGGAAAATTCGAATCAGTCCTGGCAGGCCACGACAAGCACAGGAAACGGAAGACAATGCCCTGATCGGTATTCTGTTTTTCCTCAGTGACCTCTGTGACCTCTGTGGTAAAAAAGCATTTGATCTTACAAGGTTGAAGCAAGATGAAAGTTCTGGTGATTGGCGGCGGTGGCCGCGAGCATGCGCTGGCCTGGAAAGTGGCCCAGGCTGAGCAGGTAGAAAAAGTGTTTGTGGCGCCGGGCAATGCCGGTACTGCCCGCGAAGCCAAGTTGGAAAACGTGGCCATTGATGTGCTGGATCAGCCTGCCCTGCTGGCATTTGCCCAGGACAATAACATTCACCTGACCATCGTCGGCCCGGAAGCGCCACTGGTGGAAGGGCTGGTAGACAACTTCCAGGCCAATGGCCTGAAGTGTTTCGGCCCCAGCAAGGCGGCGGCGCAACTGGAAGGCTCCAAAGCCTTCACCAAAGATTTCCTGGCCCGCCAGAACATTCCTACCGGCGCCTACGGCAACTTCACCGATATGGACGAGGCCCTGGCCTATGTCCGTGAACAGGGCGCCCCCATCGTCATCAAGGCCGACGGCCTGGCGGCGGGTAAAGGCGTGATTGTCGCCATGAACCTGCAGGACGCCGAAGACGCCGTGCGCGACATGCTCGACGGCAACAAATTTGGCGACGCCGGCCACCGCGTGGTGGTGGAAGAATTCCTGGAAGGCGAGGAAGCCAGCTTTATCGTCATGGTGGACGGCAAGAACGTGCTGCCCATGGCCACCAGCCAGGATCACAAACGCGTCGGCGACGGCGACACCGGCCCCAACACCGGCGGCATGGGTGCCTACTCCCCGGCCCCGGTGGTCACCGATGCGGTCTATCAGCGCATCATGGACGAGGTGATCACTCCCACCGTAGAAGGCATGGCCGCCGAGGGTATGCCCTACACCGGCTTCCTTTACGCCGGGCTAATGATCAACCCGGATGGCGCCCCCAAGGTCATCGAGTACAACTGCCGCTTCGGTGACCCGGAAACCCAGCCGATCATGATGCGTCTGCAATCCGACCTGGCCGCCCTGTGCCTGGCAGCACTGGACGGCAAGCTGGACCAGACCGAAATACAGTGGGACCCGCGCCCCACTCTCGGCGTGGTCATGGCCGCTGGCGGCTACCCGGACAGCTACGACAAGGGCGACGTCATCGACGGCCTGGATCAAGCCGATTCCGACACCGTGAAGGTATTCCATGCCGGTACCGCCGAGAAAGACGGCCAGGTCGTCACCAGCGGCGGTCGCGTTCTCTGCGTGACCGGTGTCGGCGATACCGTCAGTGAAGCCCAGGCCAATGCCTACTCCGGTGTGAAGCAGATCACATGGCGCGACGCCTACCACCGCACAGACATCGGTTACCGTGCAGTGGCCCGCGAAAAGTCATAATGTAGCCTCTACGAAATAAAGGTGAGCCTACTTTGGCTCACCCACTAACGAAGCACCGGGGGCTACCAATGAGCGATGTCGTCGCCGACATGTCTCGTCTCGAGAATTTCATTCCCTTTGACTGCCTGGGCGAATCGCATCTGAAGGAAATCCAGGGCCAGTTCGAAGTCATCAAGATCGGCCCCGGGCGACTGCTGTTCAAACGCGGGCAGACCAGCGACAAGGCCTATTTTCTGGTGGAAGGTTCTCTGGATCTCACCGACGCCAGTTTCCAGGTACGCCACTTCGCCGCCGATGACGACGAGAATTACCTGGCGCTGGACAACTATCCGGAACACACCATCAACGCCATTAGCGCGGAAACCACCACCCTCTACGCTATCGACCGTAACAAGCTGGATTTGCTGATGACCTGGACCCAGGCCGCCGAATCCATGCTTGATGAAGACGATGACGAAAGCGAACGGGACTGGATGGATGCGCTGCTGTCCTCGGAGCTGTTTTCCGCCATACCGCCGGCCATGATTCACAGCCTGTTCGTGAAATTCGAGGAACGGGAAGTGCAGCTTGGCGAAACCGTAGTCACAGAAGGCGAGGATGGCGACACCTTCTTCGTCATCAAGCAGGGCAAGGCCATGGTCACCCGCTCCAAGGGGGCCAAACAGGAAACCCTGGCAGCCCTTTCCGCCGGGCGCTTCTTCGGTGAAGACGCCCTGATCAGCGACAGCCCCCGCAACGCCACCATCACCATGACCAGCGACGGCGTACTGATGTGCCTGGGCAAGCAGGACTTCCAGTCCATCCTGCAGGACTCGGTAATCCGCCATCTTAGCGAAGACGAGCTGGATACCATGGTGCTCGAGGCTGAAACCGCCTGCATCCTGGTGGATGTGCGTCTGCCCATGGAGTTCCGCCACGACCGTACGCCGGGAGCCCGCAACCTTCCACTCAACGAACTACGCCGCGAAGTTCACAATCTGGAAAAGGATTTTTTCTATGTGGTGTGCGGAGATGGTCGACGCAGTGAGCTGGGAGCCTATATCCTCTCGGAAGCAGGCCTGAATGCCTATGTGCTGGACCGGGGAAAAGCGACGGATGCAAAAAAACCAACGGAAGTGGCCTGACTCTTTTCTGTTCAGAGGCGCTCTGATACTCCTGCTGGGCCTGGCTGGCAGCCTCTGCCGGGCCAACCCGGAACCACCTCCACCCTTTGTGATCCACAGCCTGCCAGATCAGGCGCGGATTACCATCTACTCCGAATACCTGCGCGACCCCTCCGGCGAGCTGGACATCCATACCGTCAGCCAGCTACCGGCCATGGATCATTTCCAGCCGGCTACGCGTTATATCGAACGCCTGGGCATCCGCAACGGCCACTGGTGGGTGCGCGTTGCCATCAGGAACGAACTGGGTAATCAGCACGATTTCGCTCTGCACCTGCGCGGTAACCCGACGGCACAACTCTATCTACCAGACGCAGACGGCGTCTACCGGCAACTCGAGCCGGAACAGCGCATTCCCGGTCGCGGCAGCAGTTTCCAGGTGCACCTGCCCACCGGTGAAACCCGACTCGCCTATCTGCAACTGCCACCCCGGGCCTATCTCACTTACGGACTGACCCTGACCACCGTCAACCACTTGCTTGAGACCCAACAGCAGCACAATGCCATCTACATGTTGCTGGCCGGTGCTCTATTGATCCTGGCGATTTATAACCTGATTGTCGGCGCGCTACGTGGCGGAGCCACCTATTACTACCACTGCGGCTTTATCCTCAGCATCCTGTTGATCGGACTGACCCTGGCTGACTTGCTACCCTCGGGCCTGAGTGAAAATAACCTGCTGCATCCACGACTGCTGTTTGCCGGCATGATGCTGGCCATGTGGTCGGCCACCGGCTTGTCACGCAGCTTTTTCAACCTGTCGGACCAGACCGGCTGGCTGCATTACTGCACCCTCCTGCTGCAGATGCTGGCCCTGGCCAATCTGCCTTTTACCGTAATTCTGCCGCTGGCCGCCGCCGGCTACATCAGTTTCGCCCTGGTCACCCTGGCCACCCTGTTTCTGCTCACCATGGGCTACACCGCCTGGCACAGGGAAATTACCGGCGGCGGACTGTTTTTCCTGACCTCCCTGTTAATCAGTTTTCCAGCGTTGCTGGTATGCCTGGCCTGCCTGGGAATTGTGCAAACCGGCGCGGAACTCCCCCAATGGCTACTGGGCGCTACCGTGCTGGAGGCAATGACTCTGGGCATCGGCCTGCGGCTACAACACAGCCAGCAGGCTCGTATGCAGATCGAGAAGAAGCGCTCCGAGGCGGTTGCCGAAACCGTGGACAGCACCCGCCGGGAAACCCTGTCACGGATCGGCCATGATATTCGCACCCCGCTCAGTGGCATCCTGGGCATGGCGGAAATTCTTGGCGACACCCCGCTTACCCCCAACCAGCGCGAATGCGTCGGCGCCATCCAGAATGCCGGCGACAGCCTGCTGCGCATCATCAATGACGTACTGGAGCATTCGCAGCTATCCACCCAGGGGGCCGATATCAATCACAGCGCCCTGGACATCCATGACCTGATCATGGAAGCCATCGACCTGTTCAAGGAAAAGGCCGAGGAAAAACAGATCGAACTGATCACCCATGTGCATACCAATGTGCCCACAAGGGTAATCGGTGACGCGGGGCGACTGCGCCAGATCCTCACCAACCTGATGGGCGCTTTGGTACGCCATGGCAGCCACGGGGAACTGGTGGTGGATGTCTCCATGGAGCCCACCGGCCAGGCGGACCGGGTGCGCTTCGGGTTCTCCGGTAGCGCCATCAGCGACGACATTCTCAAACGCCTGCGCAGCACCACCAAACAACCAGAAAGCAGCCACCTCAGCCTAGCCATCGCCGAGCAGCTGGTGGAAGCCCTGCACGGCCGCATGGGCACCCTTCAGGATCAGCGCGGCGCCCATTACTGGTTTGTGGTTCCCCTGCCGCCAGAAATCACCGATGCGCCACCTCCTGTAATGGTGGATACCTCCGCGCTGGAAGGTCGCAGCCTGCTGGTAGTTGATGATTCCAGCACCGTAACCCGGGTGCTTCGCCATCACGCCTTGTCCTGGGGCATGCGTGTCACCGCCTGCCACGACCCCCGTGAAGCACTGGCCTCCCTGCGGACCCAGGCCAACATCAACGAGCCCTATGACGTGGTGGTGCTGGACCACAACATGCCCGGCATGGACGGCATGCAACTGGCCGCTCGGATCCACGAGGACCCGGTGATCATGCATCCCACCGTGCTGGTGATGCTCACCGGCATCAGCCTGGCCCCCACCGCCACCCAGGCCCGCAACGTGGGCATCCACCGGGTGCTGTCAAAACCGGTTTCCGCCCCCCGTCTCCGCCAGGTACTGGCCGAGGAACTGGGGCTGGGCCACCGCCCCATTCCCACCAAGACCGAGCACAAGCCCGACCCACAACTGAACATCCTGGTAGCAGAAGACCATTACCTGAGCCAGAAAGTGATTCGTGGCATGCTTGCCAAACTGGGCCTCAAGGCTGACATCGCCTCCAACGGCCAGGAAGCACTGGCCCTGGCCGAGAAGCACCGCTATGACCTGATCCTGATGGATTGCGAAATGCCGGAAATGGACGGCTTCGAGGCCACCCGACGGATTCGTCAGTACGAGCAGAAACAGGGACTTCCGGCAGTGCCCATTGTCGCCCTCACCGCCCACATCCTGCGCGAGCACAAGGAACGCAGCCTGGCGGCGGGCATGAATGCCCACCTGCCCAAGCCGGTGGAGTTGAATGTGCTTCGCGATACCCTGGTGCGCTTTACCCGCCCCGACGCCACTGATTCGGACTTGTTCCTCGCCAACGACGAAATGCCCGACTGAAAGAACTGGATTCGGCGAAGCCCAGCAGCAGGGCGATTTCGGTCAACGACAGCGCCGGGTCCTGCAGATACAGCTCCGCCAGACTCTGGCGCAAACCATCCAGGATTTCCGCAAATCGCAATGAACGGCGCGCCAGCCGGGCGCTGAGCGTGCGGGCGGGCATACCCAGGCTATCCGCCACGGATTCCAGCGATGGCTCGCCATCCGCCAGCTGCTGATAGATGCGGGCGCGCACGGCACTGACCAGATTGGTATTAGCGTCAAAGTTGGCAAGCAGGTCACGGGCCTCGCGCTCCATCATGACCGACAACCCAGGATCTGCCGATTCCAACGGCAGCGACAGGTACTCCGCCGGCAATTCCACCCCGTCGAAATCCGCCGCGAACCGCACCGGCGCATCAAAAAACGCCTGATAGCGTTGCTCATCCTCCGGCGCCGGGTGGCGAAAACACACCCTGGTAGGACTCAACTGCCGGGCTATCAGCGGGCGCATAAACGCCACCCAACCGGTTACCGCCGCCTCAGTGAGATAACGGCCCGGCTCGCCGGCCAGCGGGCACTGCCAGCTCAAACGGACTGTGTCGACATGGTGCGACAGTTGCGTCTCTCCCAGCTTGCCGGACAGGCTTTCAAAGCGGATCAGACGCTCGATGGCCTGGCCCAGATCGCGGCTGGCCAGAATCACATAACCCAGCACTTGATAAGAGCGCGGCTTAACCCGCTTGCCGATTTCGAAGCCCAGCCCGGAATCGCCGCAGGCCTGCAGAATCACCAGGAACAGCCGCAATACATCCACCAACGGCAGCAACTGTCCCGGCTCCGCAAACGGTGTCTCGCTGAGCCCGGCCTGCTCTAGCACCGCGTCCCGGGACAAACCGTAATGATCCAGCAACGGCGGCAGCACCGCATCCACATAGGCCGCAGTGAGACTGCGATCAGAGCCCGCCAGGCCGGGATCAAGCACCGGCATGAACCGCCCTGCCCTGGCACCACTGCCGCAGCCGCGCCAGGGATTCCGCCATGGTCACCGACAGCGGCACGGTGGCCGCCAGCTCAGCCTCCAGCAGCGCCTGGTCCAGCACGCCATCGGCAGCGCTGGCACTGTAGAGACCGGCCACCACGGCCTGTTCGATTTCCGCCCCGGTAAACCCGTCGCTGTGCGCAGACAGGGTGGGCAGATCAAATCGCTCCGGCGCCTGGCCGCGTTTTTCCAGGTGAATGCGGAAAATCACCTCGCGCACCGCCGGCGATGGCAGATCCACAAAGAAGATTTCGTCCAGGCGCCCCTTGCGGATCAGTTCCGGTGGCAGGCGCTCGATATCGTTGGCCGTGGCCACCAGGAACACCTGACTCTGGTTTTCCGCCATCCAGGTGAGCAGGGTACCGAGCACCCGCCGGGAGGTGCCGCCATCGTTGTCGCCCACGGCGATGCCCTTCTCGATCTCATCGATCCACAGCACACAAGGGGACATGGTTTCCGCCAACTCCAGGGCCTCGCGCACGTTGCGCTCGGATTCGCCGAAGAACTTGTTGTAGATCGCCCCCATGTCCATGCGCAGCAGTGGCAACCCCCACAATCCGGCTACGGCTTTGGCAGCCAGGCTTTTGCCGCCGCCCTGCACGCCCACCATCATGATGCCCCGTGGACTGTCGATATCGGTTTGCCCGTGAAACGCTTGCTCTCGTTTGCCCAACCAGTCTTTCAGACCCTGCAAGCCGCCCACGTCGGCAAAGCTTTCCGTGTCGTACTCATAGCTGAGCACGCCGTCCATTTCCATCAAGGCAAACTTGGCCTTGTTGATCTCCGGCAGGTCCGCCTCGGTAATGGCACCGTCATGGATAATCGCCCCCCGGGCCAGCTTGCGGGCATCTTCCACGCTCAGGCCACGCAGGTTGCGCACCAGTCGATCGAGTGAGTTCCGGTCCGCGCGCACCCGCTCGCCTTTCTCCTGTTTGAACCGACGGGCCTCATCCTGAACGATGTGCTCCAGCTGCTTCTCGTCCGGCATGGACAGGGAAAAACGGGTGCAGTAACGACGGATTTCCGGGGGAATGGAAAACTGGTGGCTGATCAACACCAGGGTGTGATGCAGGCGCTCATGATGCAGGGCAATTTCCTTGAGCAGGCGCACCTGTTTGGGCTCACCCTCCAGATAAGGATGCAAATCACACAGGGCATAAATGCCCGGCTCATTGGTGCCACGAATCTGGCCCAAAACGGCGTCGGGTTCCACCGTATGCTTCTGGCTGGGCGCCTCCTCGAATTCCAGCCGGCGTAGGCCATCCACCCCGTTCCAGGCGAACACCGGCCGGCCCTCGCGCATTCCCAGGCGGCGAACCAGATCCAGCGCCCGCAATTCCTCCCAGGTCTCGATGACCACGATGGGATAGCGGGATTCCAACAGCATTTTCAGGTCGTTCAGTTCACTCATGGTTTTACGCTGGCACGCCTCACGCAACAGGCTTCACGCTGGCTTGCATCGCCCTTGTTATTTTGTTTTGTCAGTAGGAGCGACGCTTGAGTCGCGAATCCGGGCTTGCCCCGCACAATTCGCGACTCAAGCGTCGCTCCTGCAGCACCCCCACACACCCCAGGGTGATTTAATTAAAGCGCTCTTAGGCTACACTAGGAGTCCCTTACTTTTCACGCGTGCAAGCATGTTGCATGTTTGCGTGCCAGCGATCATCTGCCATGACCGAACGTCGACTGTCACCGCTGGATAAACTACTGGCCCGGGCCGATAACGCCCTGCGCACCCTGACGCCGGGTACCATCCAGGCGGAGCGCGCCCCTGCCCATGCGTCCGCGGAGCCGGATGCCCCCGAAGCCGGCAGCCTGCCCACCGACAAGCGCCGTCATGTGCTGGGACTGATGCGCATCAACCATACCGGTGAAGTGTGTGCCCAGGCCCTGTATCAGGGCCAGGCCAGCACCGCCAGCCTGCCCCATGTGCGCCATGCCATGGAGGAAGCAGCCCGTGAGGAAGAGGATCACCTGGCCTGGTGCGAGGAGCGGATTCAGGAGCTCGGTGGTGTCCCCAGCAAGCTTAACCCGCTGTTCTACGCCATGAGCTATGCGGTAGGCGCCACTGCCGGCCTGGTCGGCGACCGCTGGAGCCTGGGCTTTGTGTCGGAAACGGAAAACCAGGTGGTCAAACATCTGGAAGCCCACCTGTTCCAGGTCCCGGAAAGCGACCTGCGCACCCGCGCCATTCTGGAACAGATGAAAAGCGACGAACTCAAACACGCCGTCACCGCCAAAGACGCCGGCGGCGCAGACCTGCCCCCACCAGTTCGCCACGCCATGACACTGATGAGCAAGGTGATGACGTTCACGACTTACAGAATCTGATCGGCGCGCTGAAAAAGCACCTGTAGGAGCGCCTCTTGAGGCGCGAACCGAGCCTTGGCGAGGCAACCCTTCAAAACCCTACTGATCTTTCTATCGAAACTCTGTCACGGTTTGGAGTGTTTGATCTCCCTGCGGGCGATTCCGTGCTTCGCACGGTTCGCGCCTCAAGAGTCGCTCCTACAGCGGCTTCGTAGCCAACAACAAAAAAGCCGCACCCAAGAGGATGCGGCTTTTTTGTTTTGCTTGGAGCTTGAAGCTTGTAGCCCGAAGCTTCCTTACCCCATATTCCGGCTGTAGAAGATCTCCAGCATCTCGGTGCGCAGGCGCTCCTCAATCTGCTCCAGCTCTTCCTTCTCGAATTCGTCACTGCCGGCACCGAACAGATAGTTGTCGATGTCGAAGTCCTTGAGCAACATCTTGGTGTGGAAGATGTTCTCCTGGAACACATTCACGTCGATCATCTGATAGGCGTTCTGGGTGTCTTCGGTGAGGAAGTTCTGGATCGAATTGATGTCGTGATCAATGTAGTGCTTGGTGCCATCCAGATCCCGGGTCATGCCCCGCACCCGATAGTCGACAGTGACGATATCGGAATCGAAGCTGTGGATCAGGTAATTCAGCGCCCGCAGGGGTGAAATCACCCCACAGGTGGACACATCTACGTCCACTCGGAAGGTGGAGATACCGTTATCCGGGTGGGATTCCGGGTAGGTGTGCACCGTTACATGGCTCTTGTCCAGATGCGCCACCACGGAGTCCGGCAGCGGGCCAGGCGCTTCTTCATCCCAGTCAGTGCCATCCGGCGGACTCTCATGCTCGGCAATCAGCATGGTCACGCTGGCGCCCTGGGGATCGTAATCCTGGCGAGCCACGTTGAGCACGTTGGCGCCGATGATCTTGGTCACGTTGGTGAGAATCTCGGTGAGACGCTCGGCATTATACAGCTCGTCAATATACTCGATGTACTCCTTGCGATGCTGTTCCGTCTTCGCATAGGCGATATCGAAAATATTGAAGCTCAAGGATTTGGTCAGGTTGTTGAAACCATGAACCGTAATCTTGGGATTGGGATCTTTCACCACAGCTGTACCCCGTAGGCGTCACCGCCACAATAAAACCAACACACCACCGCAGACTCTGCGGCTACCTGTTTGCGAGACCTCAGGGCCTCAGCTTGCCTCCGGCTTGCGCCGGACCGTTGACCGGGCAGGAATCAAGCTTCCTGCCCCTCAATGGTATAACTATGGGTGATCTCAACACCACCTCGGGTCAGCATGATGCTGGCCGAGCAATACTTTTCAGCAGACAGCTCCACCGCCCGCTTCACCTGGTTTTCTTTCAGGTTATTGCCGCTGACGATGAAGTGCAGATGAATCTTGCTGAATACCGCCGGCACCTCATCAACACGCTCGGCGGTCAACTCACAGCGGCAGTCCGTCACGTCCTGGCGGGACTTCTTGAGGATATGCACCACATCAAAGGAGGAACAACCGCCAACACCCAGCAACAGGGTCTCCATGGGACGCGGTCCCCGGTTCTGACCACCGTGATCCGGCGGACCATCCATGAGCACCGTATGGCCGCTTTCTGTCTGCGCTTCATAGCAGGCTTCACCCTGCCATTTAACCACTGCTTTCATGGGGGATCTCCCAAGTTCCAGTCACCGCTCCAGGCTGCCTTTATCCAGCCCCGAAAGGGGGCGCAGAGTACCATAGCGCGGGGGCGCCGCCACCCCCCTGACAGCCCCGGATGGCAGATAATTTTGCCACCGGGCAGCCCTCCCCATTGCCTGCTGATCCGGTGCCGGTCAGCCATAAACCACCGCTGAGCCTGTGAAAATTGAGAGTGAGAGCCAGTTCCCTTGGCATCAATGATAAAAACAGGCAATATCCTTACGCTTACCAGCTAAGACATTTTTCTGGCTTAATATTGAGCACCCATGACTGACGGCAACAAAATTATTCCAAATCTGGACCAGTTTCTGGCCCACTGCCATCGCCGCAAGTACCCGGCGAAGAGCACCATCATTTATGCGGGTGATGAATCGGATGCGCTTTACTATATTTTGAAGGGCTCCGTGACGGTCATGATCGAAGACGACGATGGTCGCGAGATGATCATGGCTTACCTGAATGAAGGGGATTTCTTCGGTGAAATGGGGTTGTTCGAGAACGACCCGTCACGCTCTGCCTGGGTAAAAGCAAAGACTGAATGCGAAGTCGCCGAAGTCAGCTACGGCAAATTCAAGCAACTGGCCCGGGAAGACGCCGACATCCTGTTCGCCGTCTCCGCCCAGATCGCCGGTCGCCTGCGCGCCACCACCCGCAAGGTGGGCGATCTGGCGTTCCTGGATGTGACTGGCCGTGTGGCTGGCACCCTGCTGGACCTGTGCAAACAGCCCGACGCCATGACCCACCCGGACGGCATGCAGATCAAGGTCACCCGCCAGGAAATCGGCCGCATCGTCGGCTGCTCCCGGGAAATGGTCGGCCGGGTACTGAAGAACCTGGAAGAACAGGGGCTGGTGTCTGTTAAGGGCAAGACCATGGTGGTTTACGGAACACGGTAAAAAGTTGACAGTTGATAGTGGACAGTTGACAGCGTCGCGGGCGAAGTCATTGGTTCATTAAAACAAAGAGGCCGCGCCCAAATCTATGAGCGCGGCTTCTTTGGTTTCAGCATTCACAGAAATTCAGGCGCGAGCTGTCAACTATCAACTGTCAACTACCCTTGAACGCCTCCATCTCCCGCTGAATGAAGTATTCCACCAAATCCCGGTAAAGCTTCTCGACCATGTCTGCGTCCAGCCCTTCCTGCTCCGCCCAATCCCGCCGGGTCTGAAGCATGCTCTTAAAGCGCTCTGGCGCACGAACCCCATCCTCACTTGTCTTGAACGCTGCGGCAGCATGAACATAGCCTACTCTTTCGCCCAGCAGGGCAATGATTTGCCGGTCGCGGCTGTCTATTTCAGCACGCACATCCTCCATGCCCAGGCATTCCTGCGGTGACTTTCCTGTCATATGCTCCCCCGGTAACAAAAGGCCGCCCCCATACTTATGGACGCGGCCTCACAAATTTCAGCATTCACAAAAGTTCAGGCGCGAGCTGTCAACTGTCCACTATCAACTGTCAACTCAGAAAAACAGCGCCTTCAGCGCCGCCCCCGGGTCCTCCGCCCGCATGAAGGCCTCGCCCACCAGGAACGCATTGATGCCGTTCTTGCGCATCAGCGTCACGTCTTCCGAGGTGTGGATACCGCTTTCGGTGACGATCATACGGTCGCCGGGGACCTTTTCCGCCAGCGTCAGGGTAGTATTCAGGCTGGTCTCGAAGGTATGCAGGTTGCGGTTGTTGATGCCGATCAGCTCGGCGTTGAGCTTGACCGCCCGCTCCAGCTCTTCTTCGGTATGCACTTCCACCAGCACATCGCAGCCGGCCTGCTGTGCAGCGTGGTACAGCTCGTTCATCTGCTCATCAGACAAGGCCGCCGCGATCAGCAGAATGGCATCAGCCCCCATGGCCCGGGACTCGAATATCTGCCAGGGGTCGATCATGAAGTCCTTGCGCAGCACCGGCAGATTGACCGCGTTACGTGCTGCACGCAGGTAATGCTCATCACCCTGGAAGAAATCTTTGTCGGTGAGCACCGACAGACAGGCCGCGCCGTTTTTCTCGTAGCTGCGGGCAATCTCCACCGGATCGAAATCATCACGGATCACACCCTTGCTGGGGGAGGCCTTCTTGATTTCGGCGATCACTGCCGGCTGGTGGTCACGCACCCGGTCAAACAGGCTGGAAATGAATCCCCGGGACTTGCGCTCGTTGGCAGCCATGGCCTCCAGCTCACCCAGGGTGTAGTTGTTCTTGCCGACCGCAATTTCTTCCTGCTTGCGGGCAATGATCTTGTCGAGAATGGTGCCTGTGCTCATAACCGCTCTCCTTATCAGTCCGCAGCGGTGAGGGCCGTGCTGTATTGAGCCAGTTCACGCATGCGCTCTGCTGCCTCTCCATTGTGTATCAGGTCTTCGGCCATTCGTACCCCTTCTTTGTGAGTCCGGGTGATACCGCTCACATAGATGGCCGCACCGGCGTTCAGGGCAATCATGTCCGCCGCCTTGCGGGCCGCATCGCTGCTGCGCTTGCCGAAGGCATCACGGATCAGCGCCAGGGAGGCGTCAGAGTCGGTCACATCCAGGCCGACCAGCGAATCGGAGTCCAGCCCCAAGTCTTCCGGGGTCACCTCATATTCGCTGATTTCCCCGTTACGGAATTCCGCCACATGGGTGCGGGTGGCCAGGCTGATCTCATCCAGGCCATCCCGGCTATGCACCACCATCACGTGCTCGGCGCCCAGACGCCCCATCACTTCTGCCATGGGCCGGCACAGCTTCTCGGAGAAGACCCCCAGCACCAGGCGCTGCACGCCCGCCGGGTTGGTCATGGGGCCGAGAATATTGAACAGGGTACGCATGCCCAGTTCCTTGCGCGGGCCCACCGCGTATTTCATGGCCTTGTGGTGGTTGGGGGCAAACATGAAGCCCACCCCCACGTTATCCACGCAGCTGCCAATCTGTTCCGGGGTCAGGTCCAGGGCAATGCCGGCAGTTTCCAGCAGGTCCGCCGAACCGCTTTTCGAGCTCACCGAGCGCCCGCCATGCTTGGCCACTCGGGCCCCGGCGGCGGCGGCCACAAAGGCGCTGGCCGAGGACACATTGAATAGGTTGGCGCCGTCGCCACCGGTGCCGACGATATCCACCAGATACTGGCGGTTCTGCACCGGTACGGCGGTAACCAGCTCGCGCATCACCTGCACGCCACCGGTAATCTCGTCCAGGGATTCGCTCTTCATGCGCAGAGCCACCAGGAAGCCGCCGATCTGTGCGTCGGTGGCGCCGCCGGTCATGATCTGCCGCATGACTTCCTGCATTTCCTCGATGCTCAGGTCGATCTGCTCAACCACCTTGGCCAGGGCCTGCTGGATATTCATGCGGCGTCCCCTTGTTGTTCGCTTTTCAGAAAGTTCTCGAGCAGGGCATGGCCATACTCACTCAAAATAGACTCGGGGTGATATTGCACCCCTTCAATGGGCAAGGTCTTGTGGCGCATGCCCATCACCTCGTCCACGCTGCCATCCTCATTGCAGGTCCAGGCGGTCATCTCCAGGCAGTCCGGCAGACTGTCCTTTTCCACCACCAGGGAGTGATAGCGGGTGGCCGTGTAGGGAGACGGCAGGTTACGGAAAACGCCCGCACCGCTGTGGTAGATCGGTGAGGTCTTGCCGTGCATGACCTGGCGGGCACGGATCACCTTGCCGCCGAAGGCCTGGCCGATAGCCTGATGGCCCAGGCAGACCCCCAGAATCGGCAGCTTGCCGGCAAAGTGCTGAATGGCAGCAATGGAGATGCCTGCCTCGTTGGGGGTACAGGGCCCCGGGGAAATCATCAGCCGGTCCGGGTTCAACGCCTCGATCTCCTCGATGGTGATCTGATCATTGCGGTGCACCAGCACCTCGGCGCCCAGCTCCTGCAGGTACTGCACCAGGTTGTAGGTAAAGCTGTCGTAGTTGTCGATCATCAGCACACGCATTACCGCTGCCCTCCGTCTTCCAGGTTGAGACCACCCAGTGCCAGATTGACTGCCCGGAACACCGCCCGGGCCTTGTTCATGGTCTCGTCCCACTCGGACTGGGGCACGGAGTCGGCAACGATGCCGGCGCCGGCCTGTACGTAAAGGCGTTGATCCTTGACCACGGCGGTGCGGATGGCGATGGCGGTATCCATGTCACCGTTGAAACCGATATACCCCACTGCACCGCCGTAGACGCCACGCTTGGTGGGCTCCAGTTCGTCGATGATTTCCATGGCGCGAATTTTCGGCGCGCCGCTCAGCGTGCCGGCCGGGAAGGTGGCACGCAGAACGTCCAGTGGCCCCAGGCCGTCGCGCAACTCACCTTCCACATTTGAGACGATATGCATGACGTGGGAGTAACGCTCCACCACCATTTTATCGGTGAGCGTGACCTTGCCCGGCTTGGCCACCCGGCCCACATCGTTGCGGCCCAGATCGATAAGCATGAGGTGCTCGGCGATTTCCTTGGGGTCGGCCAGCAGATCTGCTTCCAGAGCCTGGTCTTCCTCGTTATTGGCACCGCGCTTGCGGGTACCGGCGATGGGTCGCACGGTGACGGCGCCCTGCTCTGCCCGGGTGAGAATTTCCGGGGAGGAGCCAGCGATATGGAAGTCCCCCAGATCCAGATAGAACATGTAGGGCGACGGGTTCAGGTAGCGCAGGGCCCGGTACAAATCCAGGGCCGGCGCCTTGAAAGGGCAGCTCATGCGCTGGGCCGGCACCACCTGCATCACGTCCCCGGCGAGGATGTACTCGCGCACCTTTTCCACACCGGCCTTGAACTGCTCCTCCGGGAATTCACTCTGAAAATCGCTCTCGTCCACGGGCTCGCCATAGACGGTATGCTCCGGCTCCGGCAAGGGCGCGCGCAGCAGGGTTTGCAATTCGTCGAGACGCTGCGCGGCCTGCTCGCCGGCGTCCGCGTCACGGGGATCCACATGTACCACCAGAAACAGGGCACCGCGCAGATTATCGAACACCACCACTTCTTCGGAGCGCATCAGCAGGATATCCGGCACGCCAAGCACATCCTCGCCGGGCGCCGGGCCCAGCCGGGGCTCGAAATAACGCACGCTGTCATAACCGAAGTAGCCCACCAGGCCGCCGTTGAAACGGGGCAGCCCGGGGATTTCCGGTGAGCGATACTGCTGACGGTAGTCTTCAATCCACTGGATCGGGTCAACCACCTCGGTGGTGGTTTCGCCCTGTTCATTACTGACAGTAACGGCCTGGCCGGTGATGCGAATCACTTCCGTGGCCGGCAGCCCGAGAATGGAATAACGGCCCCAGCGCTCGCCCCCCTGAACGGATTCAAACAGGTAGCTGTAAGGCCCCTGGGCCAGCTTGCGGTAGGCGGTCAGCGGCGTATCCAGATCCGCCAGCACCTCGCGTACCAGCGGCACCCGGGTATAGCCCTCTTGGGCATAACGATCCAGTTGCTGTTGTGACATGGTTGTCCCTATTGGTCTTCGCTCGGCCATTCAAACGCACAGGCCGACAAGTGCAACAATTGTAGAGGAAAAACAAGGCAAAAAGGGCGTGTCCGTGCAAGCGTTCAACACAGGCACAGAGGGAGCGTCACCATCGCCAGCTGGCGGGTGCGGAGAGGAAGGCAAAGCTGTTGATCAGGGCACGGTCCAAGGGGGACGTCCTTTCTCAAACGTGAAGATTCGGGGAATTCTAGCTAATGATAGCGCCCGACGCCAGACACTCCCCCCAGACCATGCCCCCGTTGGAGCCTTGCTCGCAAGGCGAAGGTTTCAGTGGGCACCAGGACGGATTCACCCCTCGCCTTGCGAGCAAGGCTCCAACGGCTATCGCCCCCTTAACAACGGTGGATTCAAGCGCGTTTTGGTAGACTGTTGCCTGAATGTCTGTGTTAGCCTCCGGCCTCAACCCAGGAGCCCCATGAAAATCCTCGCCCTTTACACTGCCAGCGAATCCCGCGGCCCTGTGGAAAGCCAGCCCGCCGTGCAGCTACGTGCCGGGTGCGGCATCGTTGGCGACCGGCATTACAAACGCAATGCAAAACCCGCCGAACAGATTACCCTGATCGAATCCGAAGCCATCGCTGCCTTCAACCGTGATTATCAACAGCAGGTTGAATCACACACCCTGCGCCGCAATGTCCTCACCGAGGGGGTGGACCTGAATGCCCTGGAGGGCCGGGAATTTCTGCTCGGCGATATCCGCCTGCGCGGCATCGAACTATGCGAACCCTGCTCCGTGGTGGGCAAACTGCTGGCCGGAGACCTGACACCTCCCCAGGTGGTCAAGGCCCTGCTGGGGCGAGGCGGCCTGCGTTGTGAAATCCTGTCCAGCGGCGTGGTTCGCGTGGGCGACAGCATCAAGACTGAGGCCCCATGAATACCACTACACCGGAAACCGTTATCGCCGCCACCCGCCAGTGGCTCGAACAGGTCGTCGTCGGCCTCAACCTGTGCCCGTTTGCCCGCAAGCCTCTTGGTGCCAGCCAGGTGCACTTTGCCGTCAGCGACAGCCGCAATGTGGAAACCCTGCTGGTGGACCTCTACGACGAACTGGAACGGCTGGATCACACCCCCGCCGAGCAGATCGACACCACCCTGCTGATCATCCCTGACCAGCTGGACGATTTTCTCGACTACAACGACATGCTCGATCTGGCCGACGGCCTGCTGGAGCAGCAGGGCTGGGAAGGCACCTATCAGATTGCCAGTTTTCACCCGGCCTATCAGTTTGCCGATACGGAGGTGGATGACCGGGAGAATTTCACCAACCGGGCCCCCTACCCGATCCTGCATATCCTCCGTGAAGCAAGCCTGGACCGGGGCCTGGCCAGCTACCCGGACCCGGAGCAGATTCCCGAGCGCAACATCGCCACTCTCAACGGCCTCAGTGACGACCAGTGGCGCAGCCTGTTCGGCAACCTGACAGGGAAAAAACCATGAGTCTGGATTTGACAGATATCGGCCTGGTCACGGCGGTGGTGGTAATCGCCGCCCTGTTCTGGCGCTCCCACGGCATCCGCGAACGGGCCCTGATTCACACCCGGCGTTTCTGCCAACGGGAAGAAGTGGAATTTCTCGATGACACCGTGGGACTGGAGAAGCTAACGCTGGAAAAAGACCGCCACGGCAAACGCCGCATCACCCGCATCTACCGCTTCGAATTCACCGTCACCGGCGGCGAACGCTACCCCGGCCACACCTATGTGCAGGGCGGCCTGGTGCAGCGGGTGGAGCTACCGCCCCACCGCTACACCCCACCGCCGGAGCGGGTTCACTAGGCCGCGTCTACCTCTGTCACCTGACTGTCGCGCAAGCGTTGTTCTTCCAGCTGACGGTTTTCATCCAGCCGGGCAAAGGCCTTGGGCAGCAAACGGCGCGCCACCCGGTTCACCGGCTTTTCCAGCCACTCGGGCAGGTCCATGCCCAGGGGATTGGTTTCCGCGATATCCGCCTCACCGATCACCCGGGTGCCCATGATGTAGTCGAACCAGGGACGGGTCACACACCAGTTGGCGTCCTGGTTGGTATTCATGTGGTGGTCGTAATGCCAGGGTAGGTTCGCTTTCGCCCACTCCGAGTCCAGGTGTGCCTTGCTGTGCTTGCTCCAGTACTGCCAGGCCCCGTAATAGATCCCGGCGGTGAAAAAGGGCGCCGCCACCACCGTAGGGGTAAACACCACACACAGTCCTATCAAGGCTATTTTTTCGTTGAACATTTCCTGATCTTGCCACATGGAGACGGTGTACCCCTCGTCTTCGAAACCATTCAAGCGGGCACGCTTGTGGTGGCGAATATGGGTAAAGAAGGGGCTGTTACGGTGTTTTCTGGGGTATTCGTGCAGCCACACCTTGTGGGCATACCATTCGAAGGCGTTGGCGGTAAGCAATGCGATGGGAAAACCGAGCATGGGAAAACCTCGTTGATAACCAGTTGCCGGCTATCGTGACCGGTTTCCCACCGATCGCTTTGATCCTTACGGCAGCCATCGCCGTCACCAGGATCAAGAATCCGGGTTTTCCGACTGCTTGCGTTTACGATAGGCAGAGGGGGTTTCCCCGGTCCAGCGCTTGAAGGCGCGGGTAAACGCCGCCGGTTCGGAGAAACCGGTGAGGTAGAGAATCTGGTCGATGGGTTCCTGGGTACGCGCCAGCAAGCGCCGAGACAGGCGCTCCCGGTAACCGGCCAGCAGCTGCTTGAAACTGGTGCCGGCCTCGTCTAACTCGGCGCGCAGAGCCCGGGGCTTGCGGCCAACCCGCGCAGCAAGGGCATCCACGGACGCATCGCCCTGCTCCAGCAGACTGCCCAGCTCCCGCTCCAGGGTTAGCAGGAAATCCTGGCGTGCCAGATCCGCCATTTTCTGCAGCGCCAGCTTCTCATGCACCGCCAGCAGCTCCGGCTCTGCCGCTGGAGAAGGCCGATCCAGCAGGGCAGCGGGAAACACCACCGCGCCCTCTTCTGCCCCCAACACCACCGGGCACCGGTAGATGCCCTGGTAACGGGCGGCGCTGGCGCCTTCAGCGTATTCAAACTGGATATGGTGTGGCTGAAAGTCCCCGTCAGAAACCTGACGCAGGAAACCCAGCACAATGCAGGTCGCACATTCCAGATAATGGCGAACCGGATGACTGAGCCCGGACAGGATCGCCTTGTCGCCCTCCACACGCAGCTGCAATTGCATGGCGTCGGTCATCAACCGGCTATAACGCAAGGCCCGCTCCAGGCCGGCACCAAAGGTCGGGCTACTGAGAAACAGATACTCCAGAACCTGACCCCGCCAGGTCGGCAACATACTGCCGATGCGCAGCCCGATATCCGTATCGCCACTGACCTGTTCCGCCGCGTCCCAGAATCGTCGCTGGGGAGAATTGATACGACGCTGAGACTGATCCGGCGGCTCATCCGGCATGCCAACACTGGCAAAGATGGCAGCACAATCCAGGCCCGCCTTGCTCATGGCCTGGTAGGTCATCCACAGAAAAGTCCCATTATCGCTGGCGGGTATGTTGCTCATGGCAGTGAGTATACGGGGACGCGAGCAGGCAGGCACGCAACGACGACAAGCACCCCTTTTTTTGTAGGAGCGTAGCGAAGCGGAGCAACGCCCGCAGGGCGCGGCCCGGAGGGGTAAGCGCAGCGACGCGCCTACGGACAGCAAGGCAGGAAGGGACACTGAAACCTTTCGCGACTCAAGCGTCGCTCCTACGCGGCGCTGGAGAAAACCTTGAGGTTATTTGACCCGCTGCTTACCCAGCTTTCTGGCCAGGGTGCGGCGGTGCATGCCCAGACGGCGGGCGGTTTCGGAGATATTGAAGCCGGTCTCTGCCAGGGTTTCGTGGATGCGTTCCCACTCCAGGGTTTTCAGATCGGTTTCCCGGGCGGTGAGGGCAACGTCCGCGTCGCCTTCGGCACGCAGGAAGGCGGCTTCGATGTCGTCGGTGTTGGAGGGTTTGGCCAGGTAATGGCAGGCGCCCAGCTTCACCGCTTCCACCGCCGTGGCAATGCTGGCGTAGCCGGTGAGAACTACGATCAGCATATCGTCATTGTGTTCATGCAGACGCTGCACACAGGCCAGCCCGGAGGCCTCCCCTTTCAGTTTCAGATCCACCACGGCATAGCCGGGATCATGACTTTCCAGCAGGACGCGCATGTCTTCCATGCCGGCAGCATGAATCACGGTATAGCCGCGCCGTTCAAAGGAACGGCTGAGGGTACGGGCAAACGCCTCGTCATCTTCCACGATCAGCAGCAACCGCTCTATCTGTTGATCAACATCACTCACAACTTATTCCTCTTCCAGCGTGACCGCGGACAGGGGTAACGACAGCATCACCACGGCACCGCCCTGGACCAGATTGCGGGCGCGCAGGTTACCCCCCAGGGTACGCAGCACATTCATCACCAGGAACAAACCGAGCCCACTGCCCGGTCGCCCCTTACTGGATTGGTAGGGCCGCCCCAGGCTTTCCAGCATGGCCGACGGAAAACCCGGGCCCCGGTCGGTCACCGAGATCAGCAGGTTGTCATCGTCACGATGCACATCCAGACGCAGCCATTGCGGCGATGCCTCCAGGGCATTGTCCAGCACGTTATGGATACTTTGTTTCAGGGCCGAATCGGAGACAATGCTCAGGTCCTGGCCGAAGTCATTGCGGTAGATAAAGTCCTTCACTGGCCGGGTTTCCCGCCATTCGCTCACCAGGTCATCCAGGAATTCCCGGGCGGTGGTTTCCTCGGAGGATTCTCCCCGGGCCTCACCGGCGGACAGCAGAATGCCACTGACGATGGATTTGCAGCGCAGCACCTGGGTCTGCATTTCGCCGATTTCCTGGGCCATGTCCGGGTCGGATTTGAACGGCTCCATGTGTCGCCAGTCACCGAGAATCACCGACAGGGTGGCCAGCGGTGTGCCCAGCTCATGGGCGGCACCGGAGGCCAGCAGCCCCATGCGCACAATGTGCTCTTCCTCGGCGGCGCGCTGGCGTAGCTCCGCCAGATGCTCGTCGCGCTGGCGGCGGTTGCGGGTGATGCGGTTGATAAAGATCACCAGCAATACCCCATTGAGCACAAAGCAGATGATCATCCCTTCGATATAGAGACTAAACAGCCCTTTTGAATGATCCAGCGGCAACGGCAGCGGCTTGCCCGACCAGGCCAGCCAGGCAAAACACAGGGTGGTGGTGATCAGGATCACCCAGGTGGACCAGACCTTGAGCAGCACGGCACCGAGAATCACCTGCAACAGGTAGAGAAACACGAAGGGGTTGGTGGCGCCGCCGCTGAGATAAAGCAGGATGGTCAGCGTCGCCACATCAATCAGCAACGACAGGAACAGCTCGGTATTGCCGATGCTTTTCGGCAGCTTCAGGCGCAGCAGGCTGACCGCGTTGAGCAGCAGCAAACCGAACAGCACTACCAGCATCTGCCCCAGAGGCAGGGAAATACCGAAACCGAAGTGCACCAGCAGGATGGTCGCCAGCTGACCGCCCATGGCGATCCAGCGCAGCTGGATCAGCAGTTGCAGGTTCTTGCGGCCGGCCACGTCTTCACTGGAACGGCGAATGGCCGCCAGGGGCGGGGTGCCGGCGGGGGCTGTCATTGTCAGTTTCTCCATGGCGAATCAGTTTACCGACTTCGGCGTGAAGGTGTGAGGAGGTTCGCCATGCAAGCATAGCTCCTACAAAAAACGGCTTCAGCGCTTGCGCTGTTCGCGTACCACCAGCCAGGCCGCCAGGACCACACCCATCGCCAGGGCAAACCAGGTGATGGCGTAAACCAAGTGATTATTGGGGAAACGGATTACGGTGAGCCCACCAATCGGTCCGGGGTGGTCGCTGGCATCCGCATCGATAAAGAAGGGGGCCACCGGTGCCAGCCCGTGCCGCTCCCCCATGGCCAGCACATCCCGGGAATACCAGCGGTGTTTCGCGGGCACATTGTCCCGCAACAGGCCTCCGCCCGGTTCGTTGAGACGCAGCAAGCCGGCCACAGCAATCTCGCCGTCCGGAGTAAAGTCTCCCCGGCTGGCTTGCGCCCGCTCGGCCTGGGGCACGAAACCCCGGTTGATGTAGATCCAGCTACCATCCGCCCGCTGCAACGGCACCATCACCCAGTAGCCCTGGCCTTTTTCCGTGGCCGCCGCTACCAGCGAGATGCCGTCGGCAAGATATTTCCCGGTTAACTGAACACGCAGATATTCATGGGAGTCTTTACTGACGGCGGACCAGTCACCCTGCCCGGGCGCGTCTACCGGTAGCGCATGGACACGGACATCCACCCGGGCGATCAGATCCTCTTTCCAGCCCAGACGCTGCACCTGCCAGACGCCCAGTGCGATAAAGCCTGCAAAGGCCGCCAGACAAAACAGCAGAAACAGGAAAGAAAGAAGACGCCGACGAGCCATGGAGATGCCTCTTCAAACGAGGGAGAAACCTGTAGGAGGCTGCTTGCAGCCGAACCGTTTTACCTCTCAGTTCGGGGAGAGGGTTCGCTTGCAAGCAAGCTCCTACAGGGTGCGGGTTTCGTCAAACCAGGGAGCCCGTGCTACCCCATCATGCCCGGCATCATATTGTTGTTCAGGCTGATCATGACCCACAGGGAACCGGCCAGGGTGATGAACACCAGCACCAGGGTGAAGATCAGTGCCAGCATGTTCCAGCCCCCTTCCGAATGGAAGTTCATGTGCAGGAAAAACACCATGTGCACAACGATCTGCACCACCATGAAGGACAGGATCAGCAGCGCCGTGGTGGTAGAGCTTTCAAACACATTGCCCATCACCAGCCAGAACGGGATCACGGTAAGAATCACCGCCAGCACAAAGCCGATCACGTATTCCTTCAGGCTAACGTGGGGGCCTTCCGCCTCGTGATGATCGTGGTCGTGTGTATGCTCACTCATGGCAGCACTCCCATCAGATAGACATAGGTAAAGACACCCACCCAGACCACGTCCAGGAAGTGCCAGAACATGGACAGGCAGAACACCCGGCGCTTGTTCTCGGGGATCAGGCCGTGCTTCTTCAGCTGGAACAACAGGGTCACCAGCCAGACGATACCGAACAGCACGTGCAGGCCGTGGGTGCCCACCAGGGCGAAGAAGGCGGTGAGGAAGCCACTGGTCTGCGGCGTCGCACCGATGTGGATCAGGTGATAGAACTCATACAGCTCCAACCCCAGGAAGGCGGCGCCCAACAGGCCGGTGATCGCCAGCCAGAACAGGGTGCCCCTCAGGCGGTTGGCCTGCATCTGCAGCATGGCAAAGCCATAGGTGATGGAGGACAACAGCAGGAACGAGGTATTGATCGCCACCAGGGACAGATCGAACACTTCCATGCCGGTGGGCCCACCGGCATAGCTGCGCGCCAGCACCCCGTAGGTAGCGAACAGGGCGGCGAAGATCAGGCAGTCGCTCATCAGGTAGAGCCAGAAGCCCAGCAGCGTACCGTTCTGGGGGTGGTGATCCCCCTTCACCAGAAACTCCAGCTGGCCATCCTGCGTTTTCACGTCAGCGGTCATGGTTGCTTCAGACATTGGCAAGCACCTTGGTTCGTTCGGCTTCAATCCGTTCTACTTCCTCCGCGGGGATGTAGTAGTCACGGTCGTAATTGAAGGTGTGGTAGATGGCCGTGCCGATCAGCGCCACAAAGGTCACCGCCGCAGCCAGCCACATATGCCAGATCAGGGCGAAGCCACAGGCCACGCTGATCGCCGACAGCACGATGCCTGCCCAGGTGCCCTTGGGCATGTGAATCGGGATAAAGCCGGATTCCGGGCGCTTGAAGCCGTGCTGTTTCATCTGCCACCAGGCGTCCAGATCGTGCACACGCGGCGTGAAAGCAAAGTTGTAAGGCGGTGGCGGCGAGGAGGTAGACCACTCCAGGGTACGGCCATCCCACGGGTCACCGGTCTCGTCGGCCAGCGCTTCGCGGCGACGGAAGCTGACAATCAACTGGATCAGGAAGGCAGCGATACCCACCGCGATCAGCACCGCACCGAAGGCGGCAATCTGGAACCAGATCTGCAGGGACTGATCCTCGAAATGGCTGACACGACGAGTCACGCCCATCAGGCCGAGCACGTACAGCGGCATGAAGGCGAAGTAGAAACCGATCAGCCAGAACCAGAACGACAGCTTGCCCCAGAACTCATCCAGCTTGTAACCGGTGGCTTTCGGGAACCAGTAAGTGATACCGGCAAACAGACCGAACAGCACGCCACCGATGATCACGTTATGGAAGTGGGCGATCAGGAACAGGCTGTTATGCAGCACGAAGTCCACCGGCGGTACCGCCAGCAACACCCCGGTCATGCCACCGATCACGAAAGTGACCATGAAGCCCAGGGTCCACAACATGGGCACATCGAACTTGATGCGGCCACGGAACATGGTGAACAGCCAGTTGAAGATCTTCGCCCCTGTCGGTATCGAGATAATCATGGTGGTGATCCCGAAGAACGAGTTCACGCTGGCCCCCGACCCCATGGTGAAGAAGTGGTGCAGCCATACCAGGTAGGACAGCACGGTAATCACCACGGTGGCGTAGACCATGGAGGTGTAACCGAACAGCGGCTTGCGGCTGTAGGTGGCCACGATCTCGGAGAAGATACCGAACACCGGCAGGATCAGGATGTACACCTCCGGGTGACCCCAGATCCAGATCAGGTTCACGTACATCATGGCGTTGCCGCCCATGTCGTTGGTGAAGAAGGCGGTGCCCAGATAACGGTCCAGGGTCAGCATGCCCAGCACGGCAGTCAGTACCGGGAAGGCCGCCACGATCAACACGTTGGTACACAGGGACGTCCAGGTGAACACCGGCATCTTCATCAGGCTCATGCCAGGAGCACGCATCTTGACGATGGTCACCAGCAGGTTGATCCCCGATAACAGCGTACCCACACCGGCGATCTGCAACGACCAGATGTAGTAATCCACCCCTACCCCGGGACTCTGCAATATCCCCGATAGTGGCGGATACGCCAGCCAGCCGGTCTTGGCGAACTCGCCGATGAACAGGGACATCATCATCAGCACGGCGCCACCGGTGGTCATCCAGAAGCTGAAGTTGTTCAGGAACGGGAAGGCCACATCACGGGTGCCGATCTGCAGCGGAATCAGATAGTTCATGATCCCGGTCACCAACGGCATGGCCACGAAGAAGATCATGATCACGCCGTGGGCAGTGAAGATCTGGTCGTAGTGATCCGGTGGCAGATAGCCCATGTTGTCGCCGAAGGCGAAGGCCTGTTGCAGGCGCATCATGATGGCATCGGCGAAGCCGCGCAGCAGCATCACCAGACCCAGGATGATGTACATGATGCCGATCTTCTTGTGATCGATGGAGGTGAACCACTCGGTCCACAGATAGCCCCACAGCTTGTAGCGGGTCAGTGCCACCAGCATGGCCACACCACCCACTGCCACCACGGCAAAGGTGCCCAGAATGATCGGATCATGGAACGGAATGGCGTCCCAGGTGAGCCGGCCAAAAATGAGTTTGGTCAGGTCCAGGTTTTCAAACATGGTCGACACCTACTACGACAATACGCTCGTTCTCCCCTCTCCCTTTAGGGGAGAGGGGCCGGGGGAGAGGGAAAATCCGCAAGGATTTATTCATGGTGGCCTCCATGCGCGTCATGGCCGGCATGGGCATCGTGCCCTTGAGCGGAATCCGCTTCCTGCTTGCCATGGCCGCTGTGGTACATCATGTCTTCCATACACACGGTGCCCGGGTCCACGCAGCGGTTGAGGATGGCGTGGTACAGGGTCGGGTCAACGCTGGCATAACGTGTCACCGGGTCCTTGATGCTGGGCACCTCCAGCTCCTTGTAGACCTCGCGGCTGAGGGTATTGCCGCTGGCCTGGTTCTTTTCTACCCAGGCTTGGAAGTCCGCCTCACTAAGGCCATGGAACTGGAACTTCATGTGCGAGTAGCCGGCACCACTGTAGTTGGCGGACAAGCCCTGGTAGACGCCCGGCTCGTTAATCACGCCATGCAGCTTGGTCTCCATGCCGGCCATGGCGTAGATCTGCCCGGCCATGGCGGGAATGAAGAAGGAATTCATCATGGTGGAGGCGGTAATCTTGAAGCGGATCGGGTGATCCACCGGCGCCGCCAGCTCATTCACCGTGGCGATGCCCTGCTCCGGGTAGATGAACAGCCATTTCCAGTCCAGCGCCACCACTTCCACGGTGAGCGGCTCCAGATCCGCCGGCACCGGCGTGCTGGCATCAATGCGATCCAGCGGCCGGTAAGGGTCCAGCTTGTGGGTATACACCCAGGTCATCGCCCCCAGGGCGATGATGATCAGCAGCGGCACCGCCCAGATCACCAGTTCCAGCACGGTGGAATGGGTCCAGTCCGGTTTATAGGTGGCTTCTGTATTGGAGTCGCGGTAACGCCAGGCGAACCATAGCGTCAGCACGATGACAGGAACGATGACCAGCAGCATCAGGATGGTGGACCAGACAAGCAGGTCCCGCTGTTGCACTGCCACATCACCAGAGGGGGACATCACGACTGCATCGCAACCCGACAGCAGGGCAGCGACAAGCAACGTCAGCGACACTCCACGCAAGTATTTGAATATTTGCATTGGCGGCTATTCTGGTTGGCTTATGGGATAGGGGAACTCTAGCCAAGGCAATGGGGAGCGGGTATTGGACATTTTGTCCCATGGCCTTAAAGTGCTAGGGGAGCGGCGTTATTCCCACCGTTGGAGCCATGCTCGCATGGCGAACCTGGCAGAGCCCTTCGCCATGCGAGCATGGCTCCAACGGGAAAACACCTGCATCCATCACTGAACGGGCTCTGAAGCCCAGGCAGAACAAGAGCGCACAACATGTCCCAACCCCAGCAGTCCCACGGTTCCAGCCATGCCCCGGTGGCACCCAATGAAATCGCCGTCGGCGTGGTCATCGGCCGTACTTCCGAATACTTCGACTTCTTTGTCTACGGCATCGCCTCGGTACTGATCTTCCCGCAGGTGTTCTTCCCCTTCGTCGACCAGCTACAGGGCATGCTCTATTCTTTCTCGCTGTTTGCCCTGGCCTTTGTGGCGCGGCCCTTTGGTACCGCTCTGTTCATGGCCATCCAGCGCCACTGGGGCCGCGGCATCAAACTCACCGCCGCCCTGTTTCTGCTGGGTACCGCCACCGCCGGCATCGCCTTCCTGCCCGGTTACGAGAAACTGGGCGGTTACGCCATCGCCCTGCTCGCCCTGTTCCGCATCATGCAGGGGGTCGCTTTCGGCGGCTCCTGGGATGGCCTGCCCTCGCTGCTGGCTCTGAACGCTCCAAAGGAAAAGCGTAGCTGGTACGCCATGATCGGCCAGCTGGGTGCGCCGCTGGGTTTTGTGATCGCCAGCGCCCTGTTCCTGTTTCTCTATAACAGCCTGAGCGCTGCGGACTTCCTGGGCTGGGGCTGGCGCTATCCGTTCTTCGTGGCCTTTGCCATCAACGTGGTCGCCCTGTTCGCCCGCCTGCGTCTGGTGCTCACCGAGGAATACACTGAAGCCCTGGAAGAAAGCGATCTGGAGCCCATTGGCACCACCGAGATGGTGCGCAAGCAGGGCTACAACATCTTTATCGGCTCCTTCGCCGCCCTGGCCAGCTATGCCCTGTTCCACCTGGTGACCATCTTCCCGCTGTCCTGGATCGCCCTGCAGGGCAGCCAGACCACCGGCCAGGTGCTGACCGTACAGATCGTCGGCGGCATCGTCGGCATTATTGCCACCATCGGCTCCGGCTGGATCGCCGCGCGCATCGGCAAACGCACCACCGTAGGCGCCCTGGCCGCCGTGATCGGTGTGTTCAGCCTGCTCACCCCGCTGTTGATGGGCGGCAGCCCGGCCATGCAGGACACCTTCATCCTGCTCGGCTTTGCCCTGCTGGGTGTCTCCTACGGCCAGGCCTCCGGCACCGTCACCGCCAACTTCGAGCGGCGTTTCCGCTACACCGGCGCCGCCCTCACCTCCGACTTCGCCTGGCTATTCGGCGCCGCCTTCGCACCGCTGGTGGCACTGGGCCTGTCCGCCAAATTCGGCCTGCTGTCGGTAACCGTCTACCTGCTCTCCGGCGTCATCTGCACCCTGCTGGCCCTGGCGGTGAACCAGACCTTGTCGGATCAGGCGGAGGATTAACCACCTGTAGGAGCACCTCTTGAGGTGCGAACCAACCCAAACAAAGAGGCCGCACCCGGAAATCCAGGCGCGGCCTTTTTCATGTCCGATGGTTCTCGTAGGAGCGGCGCTTGAGCCGCGAACCGCGTGCAAACGCGGAATCGTCCGTAGGGCGATTAGGGACATCAGAACGCAACAGGGCTTCCGATAGAGAGACACGAGCCAACTGACAACCCTTTCCTCGCTGTCGCTCGGTTCGCGCCTCAAGAGGCGTATTCGCTTCGCTCACCCCTTCGGGGCCGCCCTCCGGGCGTTACTCCGCTGCGCTGCGTTCCTACAGCGGCTTCGTAGAAAGCCCAAAACAAAAAAGGCCGCATCCAACATCTGGACGCGGCCTCTTTCTTATCGGACCCGGCAAACCCGGCCCGCGTTTTCCTCGCAGCTAGTAGCTAGCCGCTATCAGCTCAACGACCCCAACGCCTTCTTGGTAAACGGCGCAATCTCTTCCTCACGCCCTTCCTTCACCTTCACCAACCAGTGCGGGTCCTGCAGCAGCGCTCGACCTACCGCAATCATGTCGAACTCATCGTTACCCATGCGCCGGGTCAGCTCATCCAGCGCAGCCGGGTTGGCGGTGCCGCCCATGCCTTCCGGGCTGTTCAGGAAGTCACCATCCAGGCCCACGCTACCCACGGAAATGGTGGGCTTGCCGGTGATTTTCTTGGTCCAGCCGGCCAGGTTCAGGTCGGAACCCTCAAACTCCGGCAGCCAGAAACGGCGGGTAGAGGCATGGAAAATATCCACGCCGGCCTCCACGAACGGCATCAGGAAGCGTTCCAGCTCTTCCGGATTCTGCGCCAGCTTGGCGTCGTAATCCTGCTGCTTCCATTGCGAAAAGCGCAGCACAATGGCGAACTCCTCACCCACCGCTTCACGCACCGCCTTGACGATCTCCACGCCGAAGCGGGCGCGGTTCTCAATAGAGCCACCGTACTCGTCATCGCGCTGGTTGGTGCCCTCCCAGAAGAACTGGTCCAGCAGGTAACCGTGGGCACCATGAATCTCTACCCCGTCAAAGCCCACCGCCTTGGCGGCCCTGGCAGAATCCGCAAAGGCGCGCACCACGTCCTGGATATCGTCATGGGTCATGGCATGGCCATTTTCCTTGCCCGGCTTGAACAGGCCGGAAGGCGAATGCCCAGGCACGTCCTTGTCCGGACCAATCCCTGGCTTGCGCACCGAGCCCACGTGCCACAGCTGCGGAATGATCTGACCGCCGGCCTCATGGACCGCATCCACCACCTTCTTCCAGCCCGCCATGGCCACATCACCGTAAATCGCCGGCACCCGCTCATAGCCGTTGGCCGCCTTGTGGCCCACAAAGGTGCCCTCGGTGATGATCAGGCCCACCTCGCCTTCCGCGCGACGGCGGTAGTACCCCACCACCTCGTCATTGGGCACATAGCCCGGCGAGAAGGTGCGGGTCATGGGGGCCATGGCCACCCGGTTACGCAACTTCAGGGATTTATGCTCAAAAGGACGCAGCAGGCTGTCCAGGGAACTACTCATGATTACTCTCCCGAATTTCATTTCACTCTGGCGCTCAAGGGAGCGCGATAAAAAACAACAGAATCAGCGAGGCCATCAATCGACGGCCATCAATTTGGTTGCGTTATAAAACCTTATTTGGTTTCGTTATGCAACCTTTCTGGCGTACAATGCCACCCATGACACGTAAACGTTTCGATGAAATGGGCTGCTCGGTGGCCTGCGCCCTCAATGAGGTCGGTGACTGGTGGTCCCTGCTGGTGGTCAAGCAGGCCATGCTGGGCACCCGCCGCTTTGTGGATTTCCAGCACAACTTGGGCATCGCCAAGAACATCCTCTGTAACCGCCTGTCACGGCTGGTGGATAACGGGGTGATGGTGCGCGTGGACGTGGGCGAGCACGGCAAACGCTACGAATACCGCCTCACCGACAAGGGCCGCGACCTGTTTACGGTAGTCACCGCCCTGCGCCAGTGGAGCGAACGCTGGAACGGGGAAAAGGACACCATGCAGCTGGTGGACCGGCAGACCGGCGAGCCGCTGGCCCCGGTGGTTGTGCAGAACCAGCAAGGCCAAATCCTCACCGTGCGGGATGTGCGTTTTGTGGATGAAGATGGGAAGCCGTTAGAGGAAGCGGGATGACCACCGCGTCAGTCCTGCAACAACGATGGTGCACCATCGTCGCCCCGCTACTGCCTGAGCCGGACCACACCTGGCAACAACTGGCCACCCACTACAACGAGCCCCACCGCCACTACCACACCCTGGACCACATCGCCGCCTGCCTCGGATGGCTAGACCACTATCGCCATCTCGCCGCAGATCCCCTTTGCCTGGAACTGGCCCTGTGGGCCCACGATGTGATTTACGATCCCCGCGCCAGCGATAACGAAGCTCGCAGCGCAGACTGGTTTGCCCAGCAGTTTGCTGTCAGCCACCTCACGGATCAGCAGCACTCTCGCGTGCATGAACTGATCATGGCCACCGTCCACCCGCACCCTCCCACAGACCCGGACATGGCACTACTGCAGGATATTGATCTGAGTATTCTTGGGGCAGATGCGGAATTGTACGACCGGTATGAAGGGTGGATTCGGCAAGAATATGACTTTGTGCCGGAGGCGGCGTTTCGGAAAGGGCGGGCAGCAGTGCTGCGGAGTTTTCTGGACCAGGCTATGCTTTATTACACGGCTGAGTTGAGCGGGAGGCTGGAAGGCTCAGCGCGAGATAATCTTAGTCGGACATTGGCGAAGCTTTCAGAGGGCTAATTGCCGCGAGCTTGGATAAATGGGAAAACTGCCCCCCCCCCTGCGCTCTGACTTTATTTAATTCTTCTACCATTTTTATCAAACTTAAATTCACGAAGCCTTTCACCCGGAATTCCAGTAAAAACCTCGCGGATAGTGAAATCATATGTTTCGTCACTTTGCATCTCTAACCAAGCATATTCTACGTTTCCGTCATGGTCACAATTAGGAATAGTGCCCACAGGAATTTCTTTGTTACCACCAAAGCTAAGGTATAAATTTGAGTTTTCGTACGAGTATGCTACTGCATCAAGGCGGAATTCATGAGCACTATAGGATGCGTCACTTTCAAAAATTCTATATTTGACAGGAAATAGTATCACTGGATATATGCTTTCAAAATCAGTCCACTTACCTAGAATATTTGACCCAGCCTCCCACTTTAGCGCAAACACCCCGTCTACGTTGCCATCAGATCGCTCACCCAATATGAGATAAGACCCTTCATCATCATTAGAACCAGTAACAAAGCCACTTAGGCCAATTTCTTTAACTGTATTTTTGTATAAAAATCTACCTTCTCGCTTCTCACCTGATGACCAGTCACACGAAATAATCATTTCTATAGGGAGAATATTGGCTGCTCGAATTTCACCCTCAAAAATCAAATCTCTTGCCTGCGCAGAGAAACATAAAAAAGAAAGCACGGTAAACGTTATTGTTTTCATCAACTATCCCACTCCCAATTAACGCCCCCGCAGCCCAGCCTGGGCTTACTGCACCTCGATTTGCCACGCCTCTATAAATGAACGAAGCTGTTTATTCCTTTCCATGTATCGCTTTAGGAAGCAATAATTTTCCTCAGCAGGCATAGAGGAACCACTTGCAAAGGAAGGGGAACCTATTTCAATACTACAGTTAAGCACATGGAGCTTCTGCCAAAGAAAATCTGACTCATTAATTGATTTAAGTGCTTCCTTACTACTAACACCCCAACCAAGAGGATTGACTTTTTCTTCTTCTATATTATTTTTCAGAGCTTCTCTTAGAGAAACCATTAAATTTCTATACATCTCTTTTTCATCAACTAGCTTTTGATGCTCGCAGACTTTGTTTTCGTATCTGCTTAGGCCATCAGAGCCGCAATCAAACAACACGTCAGCATTCACAACCTTAAAAAAGAGAAAAATCAACAAAAAAACCGAAAACCTCATCACGCCCTCAACTTTTACTTAAACGAAATGATTGCATCAGGCCTTACCTTTCGATTTCTCAATAACGGAAAAACCCTGACCTCAACACCACCCGCTCTCATCCTGAAAGTAATAAATCACAATCCTTTAAGCCTTTCATTCATGGCTTCATCTAAGCAACCCTCTATATTCGAAGATTCCAAACATATACTTTCCAGGTGATCCATCCACTCATATTGATTATATTTGCCTGGCAAATTTTCATCGCTTCTGGAAATCTCTTGATAAATACGCCTATCTATTGAGGAAAGACTTTCAGATTCACATATAGTCATTTCAATTTCCGTCATTGCCAAACCACAATCAAACGATGGTTTTACGACACTCATGTATCGCAAAGCACCCTCTAATATCCCAACCATTTTGCTATGCTCTATTGTTTGGCGACACAACCCATAATTCAGCGCGCTACTACCAGAACTGGGCGTGAACCCGGGGTACTCATCGAACACGCATTCAACGTGAGCAAGCTTCTGAATAGCCAGCTCCGCTTGCTCAATAAGCTTTTCGACGTAAGCAATGTCTCTTTCGATAAGAAAAGAATCTTCTTTATGATCTTTCCCCGATCTCCATTTATTAAAAAAAACAATATCATCGCGCACCCTACCCTTCAAAAATAAAACATGATCACGACCAGATTCGCAAATAAGGATATACTCAGAATCCGAAAAATCATTTCTATCTGAGCAATCGGGATCCGAAAACGAAAAAATCGGAAAAAAAATTAAAAAAGCAATAAACATCATTCTCCTCATTACACCCTCAAAATATTTTCCTTTAATCGGGCCCAAATTCCAAAACAAGGCCTTGCCCTTTGCTACTGAAGATACAAAGCAACACCTTAATCAAAACCTCTATTTTTTGGTTATTATTGCTATCCCTGGAAAAAATCAAAATGAATCACATATATTATTCTGACCGCCGGGAGGGTTTCTCTCACATTGCTCCAACAACCTTTTTATCAGTGATATATTATGGCTTATATGGCTATTCAAACAGGAAGAATAGTTGAAAGATTCCATGCCTCCGCCGTTTCCATAGAGAGAAATATAGCACTCTTCTTTCGCATATTTCTCTCTTGTAAGCTCTAATCGCTCTATCGCCTCTCGCAAGGAAGCCAACTCTTCTTTAGCAAACTCATCCACATCATCTCTAGTTAGATAGGAATCGATAAATGAAAGCACTTTCTTCTTTTCGGATAAGTAACTCTCATCAAGAGTGATCGAACGGCAAACCGAGTCGTGATCACTATAAGAGAACTTATTAGGGTCAAAGCCCGCACAATCTGGATCCGCGGAAACTTGCGAACAAAACAAAAATAACAGCACAGGTGATTTCACAATCATAAATAATCCGCCATAACGCCTAGCACAGCTGCCAAAAGGCGATCAGTTGCTATTTTTAAGCTTCTCTGCATCAGAGGCTCAGGTCTTGCCCCGTGCCTCGCCCTGCAAGAATAAAGCCCTTCCCTAGTCTTTCAAAAAACCCCTACCTCAACCACTTACAAAAATATGTAAGCCATATCCTGCAAATTTAATTTGCGCGCTAGCGAAAAAAGCGAAAGAGGGATAACTCTGGACGATGTTGCTACAGAGACAGCAAAAGGATTAACGCGACACCAACCGCCGTTCCTGCCAGCACCGCTGGCGCCAGTACGCACCATTGGGGGTCAGGTCTCCCATTTCCCAGGCTATAGGATTGATGGGAATTGGGAGACCTGACCCCATTTTTCAGCCCCTTTAAGTAAGCGGTGCGAGGTCACGAGCGTCCGCTTGACTTACTTGTCATGGCGCTCCAGCTCTGCTGCTGCCTCGCGCCTCCACTCTTCCCGTTCCTTCTCCTCTCGCTCTCGGTCATCGCTATCATAGCCATCGATCTTAATTCGCTTGAAGCCCGTCGTAATGTGATGAAGGTCTTTCTGGATTTTTTCCATACTTTTAGCGATAGAATAAAGATTCGGCTTACCAAGCTGATAACGTCCACGCAACTCCGCCATATCAACAACTATCTCTTCCACATATTTTTTCTCTGTGACGCTCTCGTACGTCACTTTAAAGCATAGAGCAGAGCTAGCCTTGGCCTCGAAATCTTTGTTTGTCTGGGTGTACCCGGAGAACCGGCATTGACCTGGGCCAAAATATCTAAGGCCTGTTTGGAAGAAATTCGGCGATAGAAACTCTTCTAGCAGACTCTCTGCGGCCTCACCTCCGTCAATCACCGCTGGTTCGAATTTCACATTCTTCGCGGGCCCCTCGCCGATATTTCGGACGCACAAACGAACTATATTCACCGCAAAATCAAACGCATCAACGGTAATTTCTATACGAGGCTCGGTTTGTACTTGTCGAAGCTTTCTGGTCTCAACAACCAATATTGCCGTAAGCGCGGCATAAACTACCGTGGCCAAGGTGACAAATCCGGTAAAGACGACTGTCAGTGCACCGGAGTTCTGATTGAGAAAGGCAATCAGGTTTTCCATCTAGCTTTCCTATATCGCTATAACGCTCCGTATTTAGGCGTCGCCCTGCCCGGCTTTGTTAAAACTGGATCTCGCAACCAATTTTTTCTAGTTGCGACTTCAGTTGGTTTAGTTTTTCAGGTTGGTGGCTATGCTTTCTAAGCAGCATGTCTCGCCACCGCGTCCAGTTTTCATTTATGCCTTCAACCGCTCTACCAGAGGCGGCAGGGTCATCATCAAACCCAAACTCAAAACCACAGCTACACATTTCAAACGACGCACCTTCATCTGTTCGCGGAGGGCACCTCAACTCCAGGGAGCCACATACAGGGCAATACCAAAGGTCATTACTTTCTTTATGAAGAGTAAGGTGCTCTCCCTCTTGCGTTGTTACCGTGATCTGTTCCATAGAATTTTAACGCCCGGCTCACCGGGTAAATTTTTGATGGCGGCTTTTGTGCGGCCTTATGCACAAAAGATGACAGCGGAAATTTATCCGGTGCAGCTGATTGTTAGCTGCACACTGCTTCTTTAATAGATTGAACTCTGGGATCACTTAGAATCGGGCCCCTCAAGATCAAAATGTGAGCATTAACATGCTCTCGGTAAGAAGCGTACTCTCCGACAACTTCGTGAGGGATAAGCAATGCTTCAACAATGTCAAAGCTCTCGTCAAAAATTACTGCAGCGAGGGCATCAAAGTCTTTATCAGAATACTTCCGGATCGCGCTTAGCTGCCGCGAACCATTCTTAGACGTAACACGACGCCCTTTGATCTGTACGCGTAAGCCATCTCTGCTGATGCCGTCATAGCCCGCCTTGGAATTTGTCTGGAGCTCCAGACCCAATGCGCTCGCCACTAGCCATTCGGTATAGTCGCCAAGCGGGTTGTTCTGGGTTCTGACTATACCCCTAGATCTCAGCTCGTCAGTAGCGGATGCGTGCAATCGTAGAAGCTCTATTTCCGTAAACTTGCTGAGCTCCACGAGCCCCCCCCTATACAGCTAACAGTGTATTCAATTGCAGTTGCGATATATCGCTTTGCAATATATCCCCGACCCAACTCTTTGCTCAAATCACGCCAAAACCGAATTGGCTCAGTGGGCTACCACCAAAACAGGAACCACTCCCACCTGACTTTTCTTACACCCCCAAACCCGAAAATTCACTTTATCTCAGCAACTTATAAAAATATGTAAGCCATATCCTACAAACTCAACTTGCGCGCGGATGAAAAACGGGCGGTGAAATCGCCAAATACCAGGCCGACAATAAGCGGGACGCTTCGGGTACAGCGGATGAATTACGGTTTGCGTAGGGTGCATTGAGCCTGGGGCGAACTGCAGCGCTTGGGCGGGAAATGGTGCAGTTCGCCTTAGGCTCAACCCTACTCGTTCGGTAGAGGGGTAGGTGCGGTAACGCTGCATGGAACAAGAAGGCGCACACGAGGTGTGGCGTATTACAGGCCTGCCAACCGCCGGGCCTGCCAATAACGCTGGCGCCAGTAGGGATTACTCAGGGACGAGGTCATCACGCCCTGGCTGGAGGACGCATGGAGGAAATCGCCGTTACCCATGTAGATGCCCACATGGCGGTTGCCGGGGCCGGTGCGGAAGAACACCAGGTCGCCGACGCGGATATCATCACGGCGGACTTTTTCGCCGCTTTTCAGCAGCTCGGTGGTGGTGCGCGGTACTTCCATGCCCAGGCGGGACAGGAAGGTGAGGTAGACGAAGCCGGAGCAATCCACACCGCGGGGGCTCAGGCCGCCGTAGCGGTAGGGGACGCCTTTCCAGTCTTCGTGCTGAGCTTGCAGGGAAACCCGCAGCGGCGGCGCTTCGGACATTACCTCTGCCACCAGCGCATCCAGTTCCTGCTGGGACTGGAGATCCGGTGCTGTGCCGGCAGACGGGACACCGGGCGCTTGCGAGGCGGGAGGCGCACCTACAGGAGTCCTGCCGGCACAGCCGGCCAGCAGGAGCAGTAGACAACTTAAAAGAGGAAGGGTGTGGCGCATGGAGGGATAAGGCAGCGGTGTGGCCATTCGGTTCCCTCCCAGCCGGTCAGGCCCCTCAGGCCTGTGCCAGCTCCTCGCGCATTTGCTGGATGACCGCGGCGTAGTCGTCCTTGCCGAAGATGGCAGAACCGGCCACGAAGGTGTCGGCGCCGGCGGCAGCCACTTCACGGATGTTCTTCTCGGAGACGCCGCCGTCCACTTCCAGGCGGATGTCGTAGCCGCTGGCGTCGATCATCTGGCGTACGACACGGGTCTTGTCCAGGGTGGTGGGAATGAACTTCTGGCCGCCATAGCCCGGGTTCACGCTCATCAGCAGGATCATGTCCAGCTTGTCCATGACGTATTCCAGGCAGTCCGGGCGGGTGGCCGGGTTGAGCACCAGGCCGGCTTTACAGCCGTGGCTCTTGATCAGCTGCAGGGAGCGGTCCACGTGCTGGCTGGCTTCCGGGTGAAAGGTGATGTAGCTGGCGCCGGCTTCGGCGAACGAGGTAATCAGGTCATCCACCGGGCTGACCATCAGGTGCACGTCGATGGGCGCGGTGATGCCGTGGTCGCGCAAGGCCTTGCAGACCATGGGGCCGATGCTCAGGTTGGGCACGTAGTGGTTGTCCATCACGTCGAAGTGGATCACGTCCGCCCCGGCGGCCAGCACGTTATCGCACTCTTCCCCGAGACGGGCGAAGTTGGCCGCGAGAATGGAGGGGGCGATCAGATAATCCTGCTTGGGCATGAGTATTCCTCGGTAAAGACAATTGCGAGTGACGAGTTTCGAGTGGCGAAAAGCAAAATCAAAAGTGCCGGTTTGGCCTTTCGACACTCGTGACTGTGCATTCATCGCGGTCGAACGACCGCTCCCACAAAAAATCGTTTCAGCGTCGGGTCAGCAATCGATCCAGTTCGTCCAGGCGCTCGGGGGTGCCGATATCCCACCACTGGCCGGTGTGGTGCTCGCCGCTGGCGGCATCATCGGCCATGGCGGCCCGGAGTAAAGGCGCCAGCTTGGCTTCGCCATCGGGCAGCGCCCGGAACAGGGCCGGATCAAAACGCCCCATTCCCGCATAGGTCAGCCTGGGCTCGCCATTATCGCGCACCCGACCGTCCTCTGTCAGATGAAAATCCCCGTCCGGGTGGTGAGCCGGGTTATCCACCAGCACCAGATGCACCGGGTCGGGGCGGTCTGCCACCAGCCGGGACAGGTCGTAGTCGGTCCAGATATCGCCATTCACCAGCACAAAGGGGGCATCCCCCAGCAAGGGCAGCGCCCGGCGAATGCCGCCGCCGGTTTCCAGCGGGGTGCCTTCGTGGGAATAGACGATGGGGATGCCAAAGCGCCGACCGTCGCCCAGGGTGGCGGCCAGCCGGTCGCCGAGCCAGCCGGTGTTGATCACCAGGGAGTCGATGCCAGCGTCGCGCAGTTTTTCGATGTGGTACTCGATCAACGCCTTGCCCCCGGCCTGCAACAGCGGCTTGGGGGTGTGGTCGGTGAGGGGCCGCATGCGCTTGCCGTAGCCGGCGGCCAGGATCATGGCCTTCACTCGTTGTCCTCGAGCTGATCCAGGATCCACTCCAGGTCCGCCAGCTCCGGACGGCGGGCGATGACGGTGCGCAGGTAGGCAAAGAACCGGGATACGTCGCCCAGGTATTTGGGCTTGCCATCCCGATGGCAGATGCGGGCAAAGATGCCGATTACCTTGAGGTGGCGCTGGGCGCCCATCAGGTCGCAGTGGCGCAGAAAGGTGTCGAACTCCGCTGGCACCGGCAGGCCGGCTGCGGTGGCCTTGTCGAAATACTGGCGCAGCCAGCCCAGCACCCGCTCTTCCGGCCAGCTGATAAAGGCATCCTTGAACAGGCTGATCACGTCATAGCTGATGGGCCCGGCCACCGCGTCCTGGAAATCCAGCACCCCGGGGTTGGGGTCGGACACCATCAGGTTGCGGGGCATGTAGTCCCGGTGCACAAAGACCTGCGGCTGGGCCAGGGCCGATTCGATCAGCGCATGGAACACCCGGTCCAGGCGTTGGCGCAGCTCGCCGGTGACCACTTTTTCCCGGTGGCGAAACAGGTACCACTGGGGAAACAGCTCCAGCTCCCGCTGCAGCAGGGCATCGTCATAGACCGGCAGGCCGCTCACATCGGTATGCAATTGCTGGCAAATCAGGGTATCGATGGCGGCGCTGTACCAGGCATCCGCATTGTTCTCGTTGAGGGCGGTCAGCCAGGTTTCATTGCCCATATCGGTGAGCAGCAGGAAGCCCTGATCCAGATCCTGATGGACGATCTCGGGCACATGCAGGCCGGCACGCTGAAGACGCTGGGCCACGTCGATAAAGGGGCGACAATCTTCCTGGGCCGGCGGCGCATCCATGGCGATCAGGCTGCGGCCATCATGCTGATAGCGAAAATAACGACGGAAACTGGCATCCGCGGAAGCCGGCTCACCCGCCACACTGGCACCCAGGTAAGTACATACCCACTGGTCCAGGGCGACCTTGCGGGGGTCGGCCTTATTGTCGGATTTACTTTTATCAGGCTGCATTGCCTTCCTTGTTCGATTACACTGCCGCTTTTACAGGGCGGAATTGCCGCCGCTGTACAAAACGGCCTTTTTACCTGTTCTGAGCAGCCGATGCCACTGCCCGTACAACGAATTCTTATCCCCGGCCTGCTGCTTCTGGCAGGCACCAGCACCGCGGACAACGACCTGAACTGGGTTGACCGCGAAGAAATGGCCACGTTCCCTGCCGTGCAACAGCGCAGCATCCCGGAATGGTGTGGCGGCATCTACTATAACCCTGCCGTGGGCATTCCCGTGGCAGGCAGCGACACCGTGGTCACCGCCGACCACTCCACCATGTCGCAGAACGGCCTGATCGAGCTGGACGGCGACGTGCTGATCGAACAGCCCGGCAGCCGCATTACCACTGACAGTGCGCAACTGGATCAGGCCACCGGCAAGTTCCAGCTGGAAAACGGCATGCGCCTGGAAAGCGACCAGGCCACCTTTATTGCCTCCAGCATGAGCGGCCAGACCCGCCGCAAGGAAGGCAGCCTGCTGGGCGTGCGCTATTCCCTGTTCAATACCGCCGCCCGCGGTAGCGCCGACTATATCTTCCTCAACGAAACCACCACCACCATTACCCGTGGCACCTACACTACCTGTGCGCCGGGCTCCAGTGGCTGGTCGCTGGAAGGAGAACGGATTTACCTGGACCGGGAAAAAGGCTGGGGCGAAGCCAACAATGTGGTGCTGAAGGTAAAAAGCATGCCGATCTTCTGGCTGCCCTGGATGACCTTCCCCATCGACGATCGCCGCAAGACCGGCCTGCTGTTCCCCACCATCGCGATCGGTGACAGCAGCGGCGGCCTGGACATTACCCAGCCGATCTACGTGAACATCCACCCACAGCTGGATGCCACCATCGGGCCCCGCTTTATCGATGGCCGTGGCCAAGGGGTGGACTCGGAATTCCGCTATCTGACGCCCTGGGGTCAGGGCGACATCAGCTATGGGGTGCTTTTCAACGACCGTAAATTCGATGACGAAGACCGGCAGGTAGCCCGCTGGACCCATAATGGCAATATCAACCGCTGGAACCTGAAGACCGACTTCAATTACGTGTCGGATGACTTCTATTTCAAGGACCTGGACACCGGCCTGGAAATCAGTTCCCAGACCCACCTTCCCCGGCTGGCGGAAGCCCGCTATTACGGCCGCACCTGGCAGGTCCTGGGGCGCATGCAGTCCTGGCAGACCATCGACCCGACCCTGGCGGATCAGGATCTGCCCTACCGCCGTCTGCCACAGTTGCAGCTCACCGGTGACCCGACCCTGTATGGCCCCCTGAAAGGGCTGTGGCTGTCCGATATCACCTCTTTCGAACGCAGTGGTTCCGATGACAGCGGTAAGGCCACCGGCCTGCGCGCCCACGCCGCCCCGGCCCTGAACCTGCGCCTGCAGCAACCCTGGGGCTATCTGGAACCCCGCGCCCGGCTGTATCACACCCGCTATGAGCTGGACAGTGTGGACGCCAACGCGGAAGACAACCCGGATATCACCACCTGGGGCGCCAGTGTGGATTCCGGCCTGTTCTTCGAGCGCCCCAGCCGCTGGTTTGGTGAAGACTTCACCCAGACCCTGGAACCACGCCTGTTCGTCAACAAGGTGGCGTTCAAGAATCAGGACTTCCTGCCCAACTTTGACAGCCGCGAGCTCACCTTCTCCTATAACTCGCTGTTTCGTGAAAACCGCTTTATCGGCTACGACCGCATTGGTGACGAGGAAAAACTGGCGCTGGGCCTGACCAGCCGTTTCCTCCATGATGCCACCGGCCGCGAACAACTTCGGCTGCGACTGGCCCAGGGCTTCTACTTCGACGATCGCAAGGTAGTCACCGAGCAGACCGTGGAAGACCCCACCGATGACCAGACACCGCTGGTGGGTGACGCCCGATGGAACTTTGCCCGCGACTGGTACCTCTACACTGAAGCCCAATGGGATCTGGAAGAAAACGAGCGGGAACGCTCCAGCTTCCAGATCGGTTACAACGACCGGGAACGCCGGGTGGTGAATGTGGGCTATCACGACCGCCCAGAAGACGACATCCGCGAATCGGAACTTAGCGGCATCCTGCCAATTCATCGCCACTGGCGCATGGTAGGCCGCTGGATGTACGACCTGGAAAACAAGCGCACCCTGGAAACCATAGCCGGGGCCGAATACCGCAATTGCTGCTGGAAACTGCGCCTGCTGAGTCAGCGGGAACTGGTGGATGATGATGGCGATGGCGATCTCGAAGCCGACAGCACCATCTGGATACAAATCCAGATGGTTGGCCTGGGTGGCTTCGGCGGCCAGGTGGATGCCCTGCTGGAGCGCAGTATTCCGGGATACAGGAGACAGTATGATTGAGAAAACGCTGCACGCTGCACGACGCACGCTGCACACCAGACACACCCTGCTTGGCCTTCTGACCATGGCCGTGCTGATGTTGCCGGCCTGGTCCCACGCCAAGGTGCAGATGCTCGACCGCATCGTGGCCGTGGTCAACGACGGCGCCATCATGGCCAGCGAGCTGGACGAGCGCATCAACACCATTGCCCTGCAATTCCAGGAAAAGGGCCAGCCACTGCCACCCCCGGCGGTGATGCGTGAGCAGGTGCTCGACCGCATGATCCTTGAGCGCATGCAGCTGCAGCTGGCCGAACGGGGCGGTATCAAGGTAGACGACGCCACCCTCAATCAGGCCCTGGCCGGCATTGCCCGCCAGAACGGCATGACTCTGGAAGATTTCGCCGCCGCCCTGCGCCAGGACGGTTACGACTGGGCCCAGTTCCGTGAGCAGATCCGCCAGGACATGCTGATTTCCCGCCTGCAGCAGCGCAGCGTTGCCTCGCGCATCCGCATCACCGACCGTGAAGTGGATCGTTTCCTGAGCTCGGAAATGGGCAAGAAGATGTTCGAAGCCGACTTCCGCCTGGGCCATATTCTGGTGCGGCTCCCCGCCGGCGCCAGCCCGGAGCAAGTACAGGCCGCCAAGCAGAAAGCCGAGAGCATCGTGGAGCGCCTCAACCAGGGCAGTGACTTCCAGCAGCTGGCCACGTCGGAATCCGACGGTCCCAAAGCGCTGGAAGGCGGCGACCTGGGCTGGCGCCCGGCGGCCCAATGGCCGAGCCTGTTCGCAGAAACCGCCATCGACATGAACAAGGGCGAGATTTCCCAGCCGCTACGCTCCGGGGCCGGCTTCCATATCATCAAGATGATGGATCGCAAGGGCGGCATCGAAAAAGTGGTCACCCAGTACCAGGTCCGTCATGTACTGATCAAGGCCGATGCCTTGACCAGCCCGCAGGAGGCTCGCTCAGAAGCCATGCGTTTGCACGACAGCATTGCCTCGGGCCAGCAAGAGTTTGCCGCCGTGGCAGCAGAGCATTCTGACGATCCGGGCAGTGCCCGCAACGGTGGCGAGCTGGGCTGGATCACCCAGGGCGAGATGGTGCCGGAATTCGAGGACATGATGCTCAATACCCCGGCGGGCGAACTGTCGCCGGTGTTCGAGAGTCAGTTCGGCTTTCATTTCCTGCGCGTGGACGACACCCGCGACGCAGACATGAGTGAAGAATTCCGTCGCATGCAGGCCACCCAGGCCCTGCAGAAGCGCCGTTTCGAGGAAGAGCTGGAAACCTGGCTGCAGGAGCAGCGCAGCGAATCCTACGTGGATATTCGGTTGTGAAAACGCTTGCCGGCAACACGCAACAGGCAACACGGAATACCCCCGGCACTCTGCACTCTCTGCACCATGGCGGGTACTAGCCCATGCCGACCCGCCCTATTGCCATCACCTGCGGGGATCCCGCAGGTATCGGTCCTGATCTGGTCCTGACACTGCCGGCCTCCTTCCCGGACGCCCCTCTTGTTGCCATCGGCGACCGTGAGGTGCTGGCCCAGCGGGCCACGCAGCTGGGCCTTGATACACCGCTTTCCGACTGGCAGCCAGGGCAAGCGCTGACGCCAGGCACCCTGCCGGTCTGGCACACTCCGGTCGGGTCTTCGGTGACTGCCGGCCAGCCCGATCCGGCCACCGCCAGCGGCACGCTCACCATGCTCAGCCGCGCGGCACAGGGCTGTCTGGATGGCACCTTCGCTGCCATGGTCACCGCCCCGGTGGCAAAGAACATGATCTGCGACGGTGCCGATCCGGCCTTTACCGGCCATACCGAGTTTCTCGCCGAACAGGCCGGGGTGGACCAGGTAGTAATGATGCTCACCGCCCGCGAACTGCGGGTGGCTCTGGTCACCACCCATCTGCCGCTCAGTCAGGTGTCCCGGGCAGTAACCGCAGACAGCCTGACCCGCACCCTGACCATTCTGCGCGACGACTTGATCGGCAAGTACCGTATTGAGGCGCCGCGCATCCTGGTGCTCGGGCTTAACCCCCATGCCGGTGAAGGCGGCCATCTGGGCCGCGAAGAACTGGATGTGATCATCCCCACCCTGGACGCCCTGCGCGGCCAGGGCATGGACCTCACCGGCCCGGTGCCCGCGGATACGGCCTTTCAGCCGGACCTGCTGGCACAGCACGATGCGGTGCTGGCCATGTACCACGACCAGGGCCTGCCCGTGCTCAAGTACGCCGGCTTTGGCGAAGCCATCAATATCACCCTGGGGCTGCCCTTTATCCGCACTTCCGTGGACCATGGCACCGCCTTCGATCTGGCCGGCACCGGCCAGGCCAAGGCCGGCAGCCTGATCGCCGCCACCCGACTCGCTCTGGAGCTTGCTGCCACATGACAGAACACCGCACCCGCAAACGTTTCGGCCAGCACTTTCTGCACGACCGCAATCTGGTGGACCTGATGGTGCGTACCCTGGGGCTGCAGAAAGACGACACCCTGGTGGAAATCGGCCCCGGCCGCGGCGCGCTCACCTACCCGCTGCTGGAACAGCTGCCGCACCTGCATGTGGTGGAGCTGGACCGGGACCTGATCGCCCTGCTGCGCCAGGAAAACAGCCCGGAGCGGCTGACCATCCACGAAAGCGACGCCCTACGCTTCGATTTCCGCACCCTGAAGCCGACGGACAAGCCGCTGCGGGTGATCGGCAACCTGCCCTACAACATCTCTACCCCGCTGATCTTCCACCTGCTCAGCCAGGCGGACGCCATCAGTGACATGACCTTCATGTTGCAGAAAGAAGTGGTGGACCGACTCACCGCCAGCCCGGGCACCCGTGACTGGGGACGCCTGTCGATCATGGTGCAGTACCATTGTCAGGCGGATTACCTGTTCTTTGTGCCACCGGAAGCCTTCAGCCCGCCGCCCCGGGTGGATTCCGCCGTGGTCCGGCTGATGCCCCATGCCAGCCTGCCCCACCCGGCGGACGACGAAGAGCACCTGCGCCGACTGGTGGCCCAGGCCTTCACCCAACGACGCAAGGCGATCCGCAATAGTCTAAAATCACAGGTCACGCTGGAGCAGTTCGAGCAGGCGGGCATTGACGCCGGCCTGCGTCCGGACCAGCTCTCCGTGGCAGACTATGTGGCCCTGGCCAATATCACCCGGCCGGACAGCGCCAAGGCCTGACCGGGGCGACATCGGTTCACAAACCATTCAGAGAGATTCACATCAACGGAGCAAACATGACCCCGCGCCACAATATCCAGGTTTCGGTAGATACCGAGTTTCTCGCCGATCAGAGCGATCCGGACAGCCTGCGCTGGGTGTTTGCCTACCACATCACCATTCGCAACGAGGGTAGCGTCAGCGCCCGTCTGCTGACCCGCCACTGGGTGATCACCGATGGCGAAGAGCGCGTCCAGGAAGTCCACGGCGAAGGCGTGATCGGCGAACAGCCGCACATCGCCCCGGGGCAGACCTTTTCCTACACCAGCGGTGCCATTCTGGAAACCGAAGTGGGCAGTATGCGCGGCAGCTACCAGATGATTGGCGAAGATGGCACACACTTCGACGCGCACGTTCCCATGTTTACCCTGGCGGTACCGCATGCGTTGCATTGACGCGAGACGCCAGACGCAAAACGCCAGACACCTGATCCTGCCAACACCCTGCCCATCTTGCCGGGGAGAAGTAAGCGCGTCCGGCGTCCCGCGTTATGCCGGAGGCGCCCTGTGAGCGATTACGCCATCGGTGATCTTCAGGGTTGCCTGGAGCCTTTCAACTGTCTGCTTGAGCGTATCGGCTTCAATGCGAATAGCGACCGGCTGTTCCTGGCAGGCGACCTGGTCAACCGGGGCCCGGATTCCCTGGGGACCCTGCGCCGGGTTTATGAGCTGCGCGAAAATGTGCACGCCGTACTGGGCAACCACGACCTGCACCTGCTGGCGGTAGCTCAAGGCGGCACCGACAGCCGCCGCAAGGACACCCTCACGGATATCCTCAAGGCACCGGACCGCGATTCCCTTCTGGGCTGGCTGCAGAACTGCCCGCTAATGGTGGATATACCGGAACATCAAGCGGTGATGACCCATGCCGGCATTCCACCACTATGGACTCTGGCACAGGCCCGAGGACGGGCCAGAGAAGTAGAGCAGGTACTTCGCAGTTCACAGGCCAACGAGTTTTTTGCCAATATGTACGGCAACCAACCGGCGGGGTGGGACGACAGCCTGGCAGGATCAGAGCGCTGGCGGGTAATAACCAATCATTTTACCCGCATGCGTTTTGTCAATGAGGCTGGCGAGCTGGACCTGACCAGCAAGGGGGAACCCGATGCCCCTCCGGAAGGCTTCATGCCCTGGTTCCACCACCCCCGTCGCCTCAGCGGCGACACACGCATCCTGTTCGGGCACTGGGCCGCCCTTGAAGGCTACGCCGACAAGTTGCAGGTGGAAGCGCTGGATACCGGTTGTGTATGGGGCGGCAGCCTCACCGCCCTGCGCCTGGATGACCTGACGCGGATTGCGTGCCACTGCTGACGCCTCACACTACTGGGGAAACCCTGCCATCAGCGGCCGCCATCCTCGGAGACCGCTACTCACATCAGCCAACCGGAACCGGTCGCAAACAATTCCTTGTAACGCCTACCGATTTCGAAACCACCACAGCAATAGCCAAACCGAACACAACCAAAAGCCCTTCCCGGCTGGCAATAGTCCTGGAGCGCATGGCAACGCTCAACTGTCAATTTGCAGCTGCCTGAGCGACCGTCGTACCCGATGATCCCCCAGCACAAACAGAGACAACGCCAATACAATCACTGCCGCACCGATCAGCACCATACCGCCCAGACTTTCCCCATTAAGCAAACTCCCCAGCGTCAGGGCCAACACAGGGGTGATCAACGTCACCAGAGCTACGGTGGCCGCAGGCAGCCGCGATAGAATCTGGAAATAACAATAGAAGCCCAACAGTGATCCAAACACCGCCAGATAGATAATGGCGGACAGCCCGCGCAGATCACCGCTATAGGCAAAGGACTGGCCGGCAATCAGCATGGCCAATGCGTAGCACGGCAATGACAATATCAGGCCGCCGACGGTCTGCTGCATGGGCTGCAGACCGGCGCCCACCCGCTGCACGGCAATGCCGCCACCGGCAAACAGGGTCACCGCAGACAACATCCACAACAGCCCCGTGCCGCGCTCACCCATATCCGCGCCGGCCAACAGGCCAGCCAGGCTTTCATCAAACACCAGTGCCAGCCCGAACAAACCCAGCAGGCAGGCGCTCCAGTGCCAGCCATTCAACCGCACGCTGCCCGGCAAAGATTGCATCATCAGCCCGGAGATTAGTGGTGCCAACCCGAAAATCACCGAAATCAGACCAGAAGGGAGATGTGTGGCCGCCATGTAGCTACACGCCATGGCGCCAAAAATACCGGGCAAGGCAACGGTATAACTGAGCACTGCACGACCATGCAGCGGCAGGCGCTGACGCTTCCAGCACAACCACAGCAAACCCAGCAGCGCAGCAATCGCCATACGCACGCCGGCTGCCGCCAGCGGCGCCATGGCATCACCACTCCATTTAATCCCCAGTGGCGTGGTTGCCCACACCGCCACTACGATCAAATACGCTGCCAGGGTTGGCATTTCGTTCTCCTATAAAGTAGCTACTAGCTGCGAGCTTCGAGCTACTACGCGGTTTAACCCTGTCCTGAATTCAGCCCCATGCAGCCGCGCACAAACTTTCGTGCGCGACCTCTGCGCTAAAAAACAAAAAAGGCTCTCCCGTGAAGCAGCTCGAAGCTAGAAGCTAGTAGCTGGTTTACGACCTACCACCCCAAAACGAAAAAAGGCCGCAGGTCAGGGACGCTGCGGCCTTTTGCAGAACTGAAACTATCAGTCACACAGCCGCAATCCCTGCGCACGCCATTTGCGTGCACAGCGGTCTGCGACCAGCATGTGTAGTTTCAGTACGATAGAAAGCATGCGACCATTCTGTCCAAGATAACGAGAGCGCACAAGATGAAAATTTATCTGGTGGGTGGTGCCGTGCGGGATGCATTACTGGGACTGCCGGTGACAGAAAGAGACTGGGTCGTCGTCGGTGCCACCCCCGACGAGATGCAAGCCAAAGGGTTTCGCCCGGTGGGGCAGGATTTTCCGGTCTTTCTACACCCGAAAACCCAGGAGGAGTACGCCTTGGCCCGCACCGAGCGTAAATCCGGCCACGGCTATGGCGGCTTTACCTTCCATGCGGCTCCGGATGTCAGCCTGGACGACGATCTGGTGCGCCGTGACCTGACCATCAACGCCATGGCCCAGGAGGAAGGCGGCCAGGTGTTTGACCCCTTCAACGGTCGCATGGACCTGAAGGCCCGCCTGCTTCGCCATGTCTCGCCCTCCTTTGCGGAAGACCCCTTGCGGGTATTGCGGGTGGCACGGTTTGCTGCCCGCTATCACTGGCTGGGTTTTCGGGTCGCCGATGACACCCTGGTGCTGATGCGGCAGCTGGCTGACAGCGGCGAGCTGGATTATCTGGTGCCGGAACGGGTCTGGAAGGAAACCAGCCGGGCGCTGATGGAGCGGGATCCGCAGGTGTTTTTCCAGGTGCTGCATGCCTGTGGTGCCCTGAAAGTGCTGCTCCCCGAACTGGCCTCGCTGGATGGCGTTCCACAACCGGAACAGCATCATCCGGAAGTGGATACGCTGGTGCATCAATGGCTCAGTCTGGAACAGGCCAGTCGACTGAACCTGCCGTTGACGGCCCGTTACGCTGTGCTTTGTCATGATCTGGGTAAGGGCAAAACGCCCGAGGAAGAATGGCCCCGGCATATCGCCCACGAAATTCGTAGCGCCCGGCTGGCAAAAACCGTGTCCAAGCGCTGGCGCGTCCCCAAGGACGCCGCCACCCTGGCCGCTCTGGTGGCGGAATACCATACCCACTGCCACCGGGCTCTGGAGCTGAAACCCGCCACGGTCTGGAAGCTGCTGAAAACGCTGGACGTAATACGCCGACCTGAACGGCTGGAGGATTTTCTGCTCTCCTGCGAAGCCGATGCTCGCGGTCGTACCGGCCTGGAAGATCGCCCCTACCCTCAGGTGGATTACCTGCGCGGCGCAGCACAGGCAGCCAGCAATATTGATGTGGCGGCACTGCGCCAGAGCGGTATCGAAGGGCCGGCACTGGGCGAGGCCATTGAAAATGCTCGCATTCATGCAATCTCGGAGTTTAAAAAAACATGGCAGACCCCGTCGCCCTGATTACCGGTAGCGCCCGACGCATCGGCGCAGAAATCGTTCGCACCCTGCACACCAACGGCATGCGGGTGATCATTCATTACCGCAACAGCGCACAAGAGGCTCGCGCCCTGGCCGACAGCCTGAATACCTCGCGCCCGGATAGTGCGGCCATTCTTCAGGCGGATCTGGATCAGCCCGACCAGGTGCGGCAACTGGCCCAGGACGCCCTGGGCTGCTTCGGTCGCATGGATCTGCTGGTCAACAATGCCTCCAGCTTCTATCCGACCCCCGTCGATCAGGCCGATGATGCCGACTGGGACAGACTGGTTCACAGCAACCTGCGCGCACCCTTTATTCTCAGCCAGAAACTGGCCGACGCCCTGCGCCAGCAACAGGGCAGTATTATCAATATTGTGGATGTCTACGCGGAAAAACCGCTACAAACTCATACCCTGTATTGCATGGCCAAGGCCGGACTGGCGATGATGACCCGCAGCCTGGCCCGCGAACTGGGCCCGGATATCCGCGTCAATGGCGTGTCACCAGGTCCGATTCTGTGGCCGGAGGCCGGGCAGATGAATCAGCAAGAGATTCAGGATGCCACCGCACTGAAACGCTGCGGCACACCACAGGATATTGCCCAGACCGTCTTGTGGCTGGGAACACAGGCGCCGTTTGTTACCGGCCAGATTCTGGCGGTGGACGGGGGACGCTCACTCACACTACAGGGTAGTTAAACGTTTTCGGGGGTGGCGCATGAAAGAACTCATCACACTACTGGCATTATTGCCACTGCTCGCCAACGCAGAGGTGTACCGCTGGCAGGATGCCGACGGCAATTGGCACTTTGGCGATCAGCCGCCACAGGAGCAGCACGAGACAGTGGATATCAAAGCGCCGCCCAAGATCGGCCAGGGCGAACGGGTCCGGGAAATCAATCAGCGCACCCTGCGACTACGCGAAAGCGAACAGGCCAGGGAGCAGGAAAAAGCGGCCAGAGTGCAAAAACAGCAAGATGCCCAGGACAAAAAATGCCGGGACTCCAAGGCTAAATTGAAACGCCTACAGGGCCGTTTCGTCTACCGGGATGAAGACGGCAATGTCACCCATCCCACCATGGACAAGGTCAAAGCCGACCAGGACGAAGTTCGCCAATGGATTCAACAACACTGTACGCCCTGATCCGGACCGGCCTTTGCCTGGTCACGCTGGCGACATCATTGGCGGCCCATGGGGATATTTTTCAGTGGCGCGATGACAACGGCAATCTGCACTTTGGTGACCGCCCACCGGAGCAGGCGACCAGCGAAAAAGTCACGCCGATAACATCACCCGCCATGCAGGAACTGGACATTACCGTTCTGCATCAGGACTTCACCCTGCCCGGCAGTCTTCATGACGGCACCCTGCAGGCAATCCGAAACATATACCGGCGTTACCGCCGTGATTTCGGTCTGGACCTGCATGGCACTGCTCAAGTGAACCTGTATCTGTTCGAGCAACAATCGGACTTCCGACAGTGGATGGTCGATCGCATCGGTACCAGCAACCCCAACTATGCAGGCGTCTTTATTCCGGCCAGTAATGAAGTGGCCGTGTGGCGCTGGGGAAATGATCAGGAAGTGGCACAGACCATCCTCCACGAAAGCAGCCATGTGCTTCTGTATCAGTTATCCCCGGCCTCCCCGGTCTGGCTGCATGAAGGACTGGCCCAGTATTTCCAGACCATGGAGGTGCAAGCGGATGGCCGCATGAAAGTGAGTGCGCTACCGGACGCTCAGGCCCGCATCCGGCAATGGATGGATGAGGGGCGGCTGATCACCCTGCGCCAATACCTTTCTCTGGATGATAACCAATGGCGGCGCATGGCCCATAAACTCGATGCCATCCCCTACACCGTCGCTTGGGCAACTACGGCTTTTCTGATGTCCAAGCCTGTCGGCCGCAGCACATTGCGCCAGCTGCTTCAGGAACTGGAAAAAACCGACCGCCGCCCCACACTGAGAAGGATCGACCAGATCTATCCGGGTGGGCTGACACGGCTGGAGTATGACTTTTTCCGCTGGGCGCAGAGCGACATGGCGCCGCATTGGTATTGAATACAGCGGCAAGCTGCAACGCGAGAAAGGTTCAGTAAAACGATCATCGCCCTGCCCGCGAAAACGGGTTCAAAGCTCCCATAGAACCGGCTAAGAAGCCGCTGTAGGAACGGAGCGTAGCGGAGTAACGCACGAAGTTCCGTGCGGCCCGAAGGGTGAGCGCAGCGAATAACACCCCTTGAGGGACGAATCCGAGCCTGGGCGAGGCAACAGAGATCGAGGTGCCGGCCATTCTTTCTGAAACCTGTCGAGTCCTAGGGTTCCTGATCGCCCTCCGGGCGATTTCCACGCAAGCGTGCCTCGCCATGCAAGCATAGCTCCTACAGCGGCTTTGTAGAGAACAGGGGCGGAGAAATTTTTGGCCATTCCTTATCCCAAAAGCGTAGCTCGTAGCTACGCTTCCAGCTCCACCACCCACAATGCCTGTCCGGCAAAGTCCGTCTCTTCCAGCAATTGCCGGTAGGATTTGCCGATTTCCGGGTGGATGGCATCGGGAGTCAGATCCACCAGTGGCTTGAGAACAAAGGCATGCTTGAGGATTTCGTCACGGGGAAGTTGCACCCCGTCGATATCGCCGGTGAGATCGTTGTAAGTGAGAATATCGATATCCAGGGTCCGGCTGGAAAATTTCTTTTCCCCACGCACCCTGCCATGGTCTTTTTCCATATCGCGCAAGACTGCGGCCAGCTCACCCACGGACAAAGCCGTGTCGATTCCCACTACCAGGTTGTAGAAGGCATCGCCGGAAAAACCCACCGCTTCGCTTTCGTACACCGGGCTGACTGCCAACTCACCGAAGGCGGCAGCCAGTGCCTGCAGACCGGAACGGATATTGTGCTCCCGGTCGATATTGGAGCCCAGGCTAAGGTACACCCGGGCAGATTGATCCATATTACCCATTGGGTTTTTGACCCCTTTCGATGATCACGCCCACATCCCGCGACCCACGCAGAGCGCCGGGCTTGCTGAGGCGCAGTTTCAGCCAAGGCACATTGAATTCACCAATCACCAGCTGCGCCACGTTTTCCGCCAGGGTCTCCACCAGCTGGAATTCGCTGCCCTCGATAAACGCAATCACACGCTTGCCGATGGCCTTGTAGTCCAGAGCGTCGTCGATATGGTCCGACGCAGCACCCTTGCGGATATCCGCCGCCATTTCCAGATCCAGGCTGACAGTCTGACGAATACGCCGCTCCCAGTCGAAAATCCCGATCACGGTATCCACTTTCAAATCATTGATATAAACAATGTCCATACTCGCCCTCTTGGCGCAGATTTCACGGGGAGGCGACTTTCCATCTGCATGAATCCCACTTTGGGCAATCAGATGTTACGCTTGCAACGCAGGCAGGCGTGTCGCCATGTGTACAATTAACGCCTGCCAAGCATGCAGAATTCGCCACCCCGGCGATGTGAAGGGAGATTATAGCCGGTGCAAGCAGGGACATTACAGGATGTGTGGTATTGGTTGCTGCCATTGTGCGTGGCCGGCTATCTGATGGGCTCCATTTCCAGTGCGATTCTGGTGTGCCGACTGTTCGGCTACCCGGATCCGCGCACCGAGGGCTCCAACAACCCCGGCGCCACCAATGTGCTGCGTATCGGCGGCAAGCCAGCCGCAGCGCTGACACTGCTGGGGGACGTACTCAAAGGGGTGATCCCGGTGGTGCTGGCCCACTACCTGGGCATGGGCCCGTTCGTGGCCGCACTGGTGGGTACCTTTGCCTTTCTCGGCCATCTGTTTCCGGTGTTTTTCCATTTCCAGGGCGGCAAGGGTGTGGCCACGGCCTTCGGCCTGTTGTTTGCCCTGCACTGGCCCAGCGGCCTGGTGGCGGGGGTAGTCTGGCTGCTGGTCTTCGCCCTCACCCGCATTTCTTCCCTGGCCTCGTTAAGCGCCTTCGTGGTTGCCCCGGCCTGCATCTTCGCCTGGCTGCCCCAGGCCTTCTGGCCGATGCTGGCACTGTCACTGGTCATGATCCTGCGCCATCGCAGCAACCTGCAAAAACTGCTGCGCGGGGAAGAACTGGGCTTCAGGAAGAAAGACTAGGACTAGCCCCTCACCGTAGGAGCCTCGCTGGCGGCGCGATTCTTGATATCAACAAAGCCGCTGCAGGAACGGAGCGCAGCTGAGTAACGCACGTAGTGCAGTGCGGCCCGAAGGGTGAGCGTAGCGAATACTACCTCTTGAGGGACGAATCCGAGGCTGAGCGAGCAAGCAGGACTTGCAGGTGCCACCAGATTACTCACGCGATACCTGTCAGTCCTGATCGCCCTGCGGGCGATTTCCACGCTGACGCGTGGTTCGCACCTCAAGAGGTGCTCCTACAGAAAGGTGGCTGGCCGTTTAGAGTGAGGCCAATTCCGTCAGCGGCCAGCGCGGACGGACCTTGATGGGTAATTCCGCGCGCTCTCCTGCCTGCAGGCGCAGGGCGCCGGCAAATGCGATCATGGCGCCGTTATCAGTGCAGTACTGTGGCGCGGGATAGAACACCTGCACTCCACGCTTCTTCATCTGCTCGGCCAGCTTGGCCCGCAACGCCCGATTGGCACTGACGCCGCCGGCCATCACCAGCCGCTTGTCGCCAGTCTGCTCCACCGCCCGGCGACACTTGATTACCAGGGTATCCACCGACGCTTCTTCGAACGCCAGAGCAATATCTGCCTTGTCCTGCTCGCTGAGGGCATCCTTGCCGCCCAGATCGTTGATAGTATTGAGGGTGAAGGTCTTCAAGCCGGAAAAACTCATATCCAGGCCAGGGCGGTCCGTCATCGGTCGGGGAAAGCGGAACCGGCCCGGTGTCCCTTGCTCCGCCAGCGCGGCAATGCGCGGCCCGCCGGGGTAACCCAGTCCCATCATCTTGGCCGCCTTGTCAAAGGCCTCACCGGCGGCATCATCCACGGATTCACCGAGAATGGCATAATCACCCAGTGAGCGGGCCTCGAGCAACAGGGTATGACCACCACTGACCAGCAGGGCAACAAAGGGAAAGGCCGGCGCATCGGGCTCCAGCAATGGCGCCAGCAGGTGGCCTTCCATATGGTGCACCTCCACGGCGGGGATTCCCCAGCCAAAGGCCAGTGAACGGGCCACGCCGGCGCCCACCAGCAACGCTCCCGCCAAACCCGGACCCGCAGTATAGGCAATACCATCAAGCTGATCCGCAGTGGTATCGGCGTCCGCCATCACCTGTTTCACCAGGGGCAGTACCCGCTGCACATGGTCGCGGCTGGCCAGCTCCGGCACCACGCCGCCAAAGCGGGCATGCATCTCCACCTGGCTGTACAGGGCTTGTCCCAGCAGACCGGCATCGGTGTCATAAATGGCCACCCCGGTCTCGTCACAGCTTGATTCAATACCCAATACACGCATGATGCTCACCCCTTGAAATACGGGCGCCATGATAGCGCCGGACGACCGGATTTGCATTTATTCCTAACTCAGGTAGAATCCCCGCCCTCGCCGCACCCGGGACCACCTGAGCCCGCGGCGAATCCATATAACCCAAAGACTTTTAGGAAGGTGATTCTTCATGCCTCAGGTGAAGGTGAAAGAAGGCGAACCGTTTGATGTGGCCCTGCGCCGTTTCAAGCGTGGCTGTGAAAAAGCGGGTGTTCTCTCTGAAGTGCGTCGTCGCGAGCAATATGAGAAGCCCACCCAAGAGCGTAAGCGCAAACGTGCCGCAGCCGTCAAGCGTCACCTTAAGAAACTGCAGCGTGAGCAGCTTGCACGCAAACGTCTCTACTAGGTAGACGTCTGAATGAGTGCGCTCAAAGAGCAGCTCACTGCAGCCATGAAAGACGCCATGCGTGCTAAAGAAAAGGCACGTCTTGGCGTTTTTCGTATGGCGCTGTCAGCGATCAAGCAAATCGAAGTAGATGAGCGCATCGAGCCCGATGACGCCCGTGTACTGGCGTTGCTCGACAAGCTGATCAAGCAGCGCAAGGACTCTGCGACTCAATACCGCGATGCGGGCCGTCCGGAACTGGCGGAAACCGAAGAAGCGGAAATCGTAGTACTCCAGGAATTTCTCCCCACCCAACTGAGCGACGCAGAAGTGGACGCTCTGATTGATGATGCCATCTCCCAGACCGGTGCCGCTGGCATGCAGGACATGGGCAAGGTAATGGGCATCCTCAAACCGCAACTGCAAGGCCGTGCCGACATGGGCGCCGCCAGTGGCAAGGTTCGCGCCAAGCTGAACTGATCCCCACGGTCACCCAGCCTGACCGGTTTTATTCGACTCTTTTCCTCTCAATCCATACTGACTTCGTACGGCGAACGGAACTACCGCCAGTTACCGCTTTCTGTTTGAATAGCCTCCCATCTGGCAGAATCTGACCCATGGCACGCATCCCGGAAAATTTCGTACAGGACCTGTTAGCCCGCACCGACCTGGTGGAGCTGATCGACTCCCGCGTGCCCCTGAAAAAAACCGGCCGCAACTACAGCGCCTGCTGCCCCTTCCATCAGGAAAAGACCCCGTCGTTCACGGTCGCCCCGGACAAGCAGTTCTACTACTGCTTTGGCTGCGGCGCTTCCGGCAATGCGGTGGGCTTCCTGATGGAATACGAACATCAGAGCTTCCCGGAAGCAGTGAAACAGCTTGCTGGCCGCGCCGGCATGGAAGTGCCGGAAAGCCGCCCGGAAACCCCCGCCGACCGTCAGAAAAAAGACCGCCTGCAATCCCTTTACGACCTGCTCAGCCGGGCTGAAAAGTTTTATTGCCAGCAACTGCGCCAGGCGCCGGAAAAGCAGAAAGCGGTCACCTATCTGAAGGGGCGGGGACTCAGCGGGGAAATCGCCAAACGCTTCGGGGTCGGCTTTGCGCCACCGGGTTACGACAATCTGATTGGCGGTTTGTCGCTCACCGAAGCCGGTCTGGAGCAGGCCCTGACCGCCGGTTTGCTGGTGCGCCGGGACGACACCGGGCGCACCTATGACAAGTTTCGCGACCGCATTATCTTTCCGATCCGTGACTCCCGTGGGCGCACCATCGGCTTTGGTGGACGGGTACTCGGCGACGGCAAACCCAAATACCTGAACAGCCCGGAAACCCCGGTCTTTCACAAGGGCCAGGAGCTCTACGGTCTGTGGGAATGGCGTCAGAGCCGCGATCGCAGCGACCGGCTCTACGTGGTGGAAGGCTACATGGACGTGATCGCCCTGGCCCAGCACGGAGTGCCCAATGTGGTCGCCACCCTGGGCACTTCCACCAGCGAAGATCACGCCCGCAAGCTGTTCCGCCAGGTCAACGAAGTCGTGCTCTGCTTTGACGGCGACAAGGCCGGGGTCAGTGCCGCCTGGCGCGCCCTGGAATCCCTGCTGCCGGCACTGGACGACGGCAAACAGGTGCGCTTCCTGTTCCTGCCGGACGGCGAGGACCCGGATACTCTGGTCCGACAACAGGGCCCGGAAGCCCTGCGGGCGCTCACGGATAAGGCCGACGCGCTCTCCACCTACCTGTTCCGGCATTTGTCCGAAGGCCTGGATCTGGCCACGGTGGACGGTCGCGCCCGTCTGGCCCGACTGGCCCTGCCCTACCTGGACAAGCCCGCCGGACCGGTCTACCGGGCACTGCTTACCCAGGAACTGTCGCAGCTGACTCGTCTGGACAAGGAGTCGCTGACGCAATTGAAGCCGGCCCCCAAAACGGGGCCTGCTCCAGCCCCGCGCCCAAGGCCCGAGCCGGCACCGCATGACGACTTCATGCCCATGGATGGCGGTGAATCGATGCCGCCACCGGACGACTACTACCCGGCAGATAACCACTACTCGCCACGACCTCCCAGCCGCCCCGCCCGCTACCAGGATGGCAGCCGCAAGGGCCCCATGACCCTGCCGGAACGGCTGGTATTGGTACTGCTGGATTACCCGGAGCTGGTGGAAGCGCACCCTCTTCCCGACGGTGTAGAGCTACTCCCCATGCCCCACATCGACCTGCTGATACAGGTGGCCGGCCTGTGCCGGCAGAATCATGGGCCCGCCGCCCTGCTGGGCGCCCTGATGGCACTGGAACAGGGCGAAACCCTGTCCCGTCTGCTCAAGGCCAGCCTCAAACCGCCCATGCAGAAAGAGATGGCCGCACGACTGTGGCAGGATGCTCTATCCCAGCTGGAAGTCGCCCGCCTGGAAGCCGCCCTTCACGAAATGGAGCAGGCCGGCATCCCCGACACCGCCCAGTGGCAGGAGCTGCACAGAGCCCTGGCCGAAGCTCGCCAGCACGCTCGCCAGCCTCTCAACTAGGAAAAACACATAAATATATGATTTTCTTAGAAAAACAAGCTGACAATAATTCAGCACCATCAGGCCGGTAGTCTTGCAATTACTGGCCGAGATCCCCATATACCGGTATAATACGCCGTTTTCCCACGCCACAATCCGCTAGTCAGCCACGGCAAGCTAGCACGACGTTACGGGCTTTATTGCATGACGACTCAAAAGCAGCAGCAACAATCCCAGCTGAAGCAGTTGATCGCGCTCGGCAAGGAACAGGGTTACCTGACCTACGCCGAAGTGAATGACCACTTGCCGGAGTCCATTACCGACACCGATCAGGTGGAAGACATCATTCAGATGATCAACGACATGGGCATCACCGTGGTGGAAAAAGCCGCCGATGCCGATCAGTTGATGATCGAGGAAAGTGCTGACAGCACCGACGAAGTTGCCGCCGAAGAAGCTGCCGCTGTTCTCGCCTCTGTAGAGAGCGAGCCCGGCCGCACCACCGACCCGGTGCGCATGTACATGCGCGAAATGGGCACGGTGGAACTGCTGACCCGTGAAGGCGAAATTGAAATCGCCAAACGTATTGAGGAAGGCACACGGGAAGTCCTGCACGCCCTGGCTTTCTGGCCCGGCGCTGTGGACATGCTGATTACCGAATATGCCCGCGTGGAAAACGAGGAGCGCAAGCTCACCGACATTATCGCCGGTTACCTTGATCCCAATGATGACGGCGCCGCCGCCACCAATGCCAACAAGGAACCGACTTTCGCAGAAAAAGCCAAGAAAGCCGCTGAAGCGAAAGAGAAAGCCAAAGAGAACGGCGATGACGACGACGCTGACAAAAAAGACAGCGACGACGATGATGACGATGAAGATGAAGGCGGTCTGGATCCGGTACTGGCGGCAGAGCGTTTTGCCGAGCTGAAAAAACTGCACGAGAAAGCCGAACGCGCCCTCAAGCGCAACGGCCGTGATCATGCCAGCTCCGCCAAAGCCCTGGAAGCCCTGGCCGAGCACTTCACCCTGTTCAAGTTGGTCCCGCGCATCTATGACGAAATGCTGGTCGGCGCGCGCAACAACCTGGACCTGGTGCGCAAGTTCGAGCGTCAGATCATGACCTCCGCCATCCGCCGCGGCGGCATGGATCGTCGGGACTTCATCAAACTGTTCCCCGGCAATGAAACCAACATGGGCTGGGTCGATCAGCAACTGAAAACCAAAAAAGGCAAGACCATTGCCGACAAGCTGAGTGTCGTCAAAGAAGACATTCAGCGTGCGCAGCGCAAGATCACCACCGTCGAGGAAATCATTGGCCTGCCGGTAGGTGACATCAAGGAAATCAACCGCCGCATTTCCATCGGTGAAGCCAAGGCTCGCCGTGCCAAGAAGGAAATGGTGGAAGCCAACCTGCGTCTGGTAATTTCCATCGCCAAGAAATACACCAACCGCGGCCTGCAGTTCCTCGACCTGATTCAGGAAGGCAACATCGGCCTGATGAAAGCCGTGGACAAGTTCGAATACCGTCGCGGTTACAAGTTCTCCACCTATGCCACCTGGTGGATTCGCCAGGCCATTACCCGCTCTATCGCCGACCAGGCGCGCACCATCCGGATTCCGGTGCACATGATAGAGACGATCAACAAGATCAACCGGGTACAGCGTCAGATGCTCCAGGAAATGGGCCGCGAACCGACTCCGGAAGAACTGGGCGTGCGCCTGGAAATGCCGGAAGACAAGGTCCGCAAGGTACTGAAGATCGCCAAAGAGCCGATCTCCATGGAAACCCCCATCGGTGACGATGAAGATTCCAGCCTCGGCGACTTTATCGAGGACGGCAACATGGAATCCCCGGTGGATTCCGCCACGTCCCTGGGCCTGGAAGAAGCCACCCGCGACGTGCTGGCCAACCTGACTGCTCGGGAAGCCAAGGTCCTGCGTATGCGTTTCGGTATCGACATGAACACTGACCACACCCTTGAGGAAGTGGGCAAGCAGTTCGATGTCACCCGGGAGCGTATCCGTCAGATAGAGGCCAAGGCGCTGCGCAAATTGCGTCACCCCAGCCGCAGCGAACACCTGCGCAGCTTCCTGGATGGCGACCTTTAACGCTTGAAAAAAATTGCCGGCCCCCGAATAATCGGCGGCCGGCATTTTATTGTCCTTCCGTTTTTTTCGGGCCTATAGCTCAGCTGGTTAGAGCAGTCGACTCATAATCGATTGGTCCCAGGTTCAAGTCCTGGTGGGCCCACCATTCTCATACGCCAAACGCTTTGTTTTTTCCTTTTAAATCAGAAGGATAATTAAGCTGCGGCGACCATTCCCTCTCAGCCATTTAGCTTGGCACCAATCGATTTCTCTCAGAGGTACAATTTCGGTACAGTGGCCGAATGCAGCAGGGATCGATAAGGCTATGGCAACACTCGTCAAAACCCCGTCCGGCACATGGAAAGCCGTCATTCGCAAAACCGGGTTCCCCACGACCTCAAAGACCTTTCGCACCAAACGCGATGCGGAAGATTGGTCGCGTCGGACCGAAGATGAAATGGTGCGCGGCGTCTACATCCAACGCGCCCCGGCAGAACGAATGACCGTGGCGGACGCGCTCAAGCGTTACCTGGCAGAAGTCTCCCCAACCAAGCGCCCCGCTTCTGCAGCCTGTGACCTCCGGCACGCCAAACCACTAATCAAAGGCTTGGGCAAATATTCGCTCGCCGCCCTATCGCCAGAGATCATTGCCAAGTATCGCGATGAACGTCTCGCAGGTTTGGACCGCAAAGACGCCAAAGGCAATCCCGACCCCAAACCTCGCTCACCCAACACGGTAAGGCTCGACCTGGCGTTGCTTGGTCATATGTTCAATACCGCTATCAGGGAATGGGGAATCGGCCTGCCGGCCAACCCCGTGCAAAATATTCGTCGCCCTGCCCCACCACCCGGACGTGAGCGCCGGCTAAGCCAGGCGGAAGAAGAGCGCCTGCTGACTGAAGTCGACAGCCACTCCAACCCCATGCTTGGCTGGATCGTACGGCTGGCCCTGGAAACTGGCATGCGCTCAGCGGAGATCACCACACTGCGGCGCAACCAGATCGACCTGAAACGGCGGATTGTGCGCCTGCTTGAGACCAAGAACACCGTACCGCGAACCGTACCACTCTCAAGCACAGCGACAGCAATACTGCAGGAGTCCCTGGACAACCCCATCCGCCCCATAGATACAGATCTAGTATTCTTTGGTGAACCAGGTAGGGACGGACAACGCAGACCCTATAACTTCAACAAACCCTGGCTAAAGGCGAAGGAAAGCGCCGGATTGAAAGAGCTACACTTCCATGACCTGCGCCATGAAGCAGTAAGCCGGCTAGTAGAAGGCGGGCTCAGCGATCAGCAAGTGGCCGCTATCAGCGGGCACAAGTCCATGCAGATGCTAAAAAGATATACTCACCTGAGAGCGGAAGATCTGGTTGATGAGCTGGATTTCATCGAAAGCCGCAGAAATATTCAGCGGAGCAAAAAGTAGAGATGCTTGTAGTGGTCAACTAATACCGGACAGTGATTTAGGTTTTTCTTCGGCCACCGCAGGGGCGATCCCGCCGTTGTAGCTGTGAGGCCTGTGGTAATTGTAGTAACCCATCAGATAGTCACCGATATCTT